>ERZ794936.166-NODE-166-length-40639-cov-7.096664_pt1 | contig 40639 bp, 21 predicted proteins | sample MGYA00511083_ERZ794936 | MGnify/ENA primary metagenome ERZ794936 (study PRJEB30137, sample SAMN04331409) | food metagenome | isolation source: Y2 must sample point D1 replicate A | place: Australia: South Australia | collected 2014 ... | reverse complement strand
GTACGGTCATCTGATCGACTACTTGGTTTAATCTCACATGGTATGACGAGAACATGAGGCCTGAGTTACGTAGCCACGAGAGGACTTAACGATTTCTAATTTTACTTCGTACAAAAGACTCATTTCTTCATTTGAAATGCTCACATTCTGGGTTTAAATCTGGTTGCCACGATCTCGGCTAGATGACTCCGAGCAAGGATCTCGAGCCGAGGTAAGGGCGCGACAGAGTAACGTCAGAACGAACTGATAGATCTCATTTGCTCGATCTACTCCACCGACTCTTCCCCTATCGGCGGCACTCGAGGTAATAAAATATTAGCCCGAAATATAAAAGAAACTCGCCAAGAGAAATTGAGATACTTTTAATTCCCAAAGAGTCTACTTTGAAGGATCGAATCGATAGCATTATCTCAGGCTGTTAGCAAAAAGAAGATCTGAACCTTCAATCAGAGCAACGTTCTGCTTAATTAATACTTGTCTCTTTCCCGAAAAAGTACCATGAGCTTTGGTGGTTCGCTGAAGGACGTTAAAGACAATGGTGGGCTGTCATTTCATCCTGAAACCAGGGCTCAAAGCTTTGACGATCAATTTCTCGACTATCGCAACAACATCTTTGACATAAACTCTCAAATGGTGAATTTCGCTGGAGATGCTAAAAAAGACCTTACTCTGCATCAATCGTCTTCGACGAATAACTACGATTTCGCGTCTCCAAACTCAGACCTAGAGCCCAATCGATCTTCTGATTTTTATCAGGATTCACAGACAATGACGTATAGTCCCACCTCGGTTTCAAAACTAGCCTCTGCAAAAATAGAGTCCAGAAGTTTAAGAAAGAGTCCCTTAAATGTGATCAAAAAAGAGCCGGGATTTGAACAAGAAAGAAGATCTACCCAAGTGAATTCTGATAAGGGGAAGGTCAAGTCGGCGCACAACGTAATCGAGCAAAGGTACAGAAACAAAATCAATGATAAGTTTACTGCTCTCCAACATTCGGTACCCACGCTACGAGTCATTTTGGATAAAAGGGATCCGTCTATGTCTGAGGAAGGACTGAAAGGAAGCCACCTGGGTGATCTGGATGCGCTGAGTGATAGTTCAGTGAACCTCGAAGGATTGGAGCCTGCTACAAAATTGAACAAGGGTACTATTCTTGCGAAGACAGTTGAGTATATTAAGTTTCTTGAAGGCAAGAACAAGAGTCTTACAATGGAATATCAGCAGGTGCTTGCAAGAGCGCAGATGCTTGGAATTGAGGTAGAAGGTAATTTTCAGATCAAGGAAGAAAACATATAGATTACTCAAGCCCATCAATTTCCATCGTTATTTATAGTCTCGATTTCGTCGAAACGTGTGATGCGCAATCCTCAAAGGCAAGATCGTACGTCGCAATCTTTTTTAGATTACATGCACCAGACACTTCATAGCCTGTAAATTTGTAGGTGTGAGTTTTGTGCAGCATCAAAAGCTGAATTTCGCAATCGCATTTGTGCTGAGTTGATTCGCTGTTTATTCTGGCTATCGGTATAGCTTGATTCACTAGAGCGAGGTGCCTCAACAATCATTCTCTCCGTTATTGGACTGCATTTTACATCGCTTATACGACACAAACGAGATATGAAGAATGCGCTGTGGTTCGATTGCACTCTACACCTGAGCAATTATAATTAGGGGGTGTCTGAGTATATTAAGGCGTTCCTCGCCGAAACACGCAGACAACAATTCAAACATCGACCCGAAAAAAACGAACGAAGCGTATCAGGGAGTGTCAGGTCAATGTGTGTTCGCTTCGAGACCTTGTAAGCATTGCATGAAAGCAGAGACCATTCAATTGAATAAATTGCATATAGCCATTCACATCACGCGACAAATGCGTCGACTTCAAATGGTTAGTGCGCACGGCATGACAAAAAAGTGGCCCGATAAAGCCAAACGCTGATTGATGGATCGAAAGCGCCTTCATCAAGACGCAACATCCGTGCACCCTCGTATAGCCATAATGTCTAACGCAACTCTACTTATATAAGACTTTTCTTGAAAGCTCGTTGGGGCATCCTTCGTTATTCAAAGCTCAAACACTGAAGATGGCAATTCAAGAATATGGTCTCGTGGCTTACGAAGCGTTCTCGAGCCTTCCTCTCATTTACAAGCTAGTCATAGTCTTTCTTGGTCCCATTATTTATAATGTTATATGGCAGTTTTTTTACTCTCTCAGAAAAGACAGAGTTCCGCTCGTGTTTTACACCATTCCATGGGTTGGCTCAGCTGTAAGTTATGGAATGCAACCTTACGAGTTCTTCGAGAAATGTCGTGAGAAGTATGGTGATGTTTTCGCTTTCGTCCTATTAGGTAAGGTCATGACTGTGTACTTGGGTCCAAAGGGTCACGAATTTGTGCTCAATTCCAAGCTTGCTGATGTATCTGCAGAAGAAGCTTACGCTCATTTGACTACTCCAGTGTTCGGTAAGGGCGTTATTTACGATTGTCCTAATCATAGATTGATGGAACAAAAAAAATTTGCTAAGACTGCTTTGACGAGAGAAGCCTTTCAGAAGTATGTTCCGAGAATACAGGAAGAAATATTGGACTATTTCAAAACTTGCTCCGACTTTTCAATGACTGAGCGAAACAATGGCGTGGCGAATGTTATGAAGACACAACCTGAGATGACGATCCTCACAGCCTCAAAATCTTTAATGGGGGATGACATGAGGGCAAGATTCGATACATCGTTTGCGCAACTCTATTCTGACTTGGACAAGGGCTTTACACCAATCAATTTTGTGTTCTCTCATTTGCCGCTTCCCTCCTATTGGGCTAGAGATTCTGCCCAGAGGAAAATCTCGAGCACATACATGTCATTGATTAATGACAGAAGAAAGGTGGGTGACATTGTGGCGAACCGAGACTTGATTGACTCCCTCATGCTTAATTCCACTTACAAGGATGGTGTGAAAATGACAGATCAGGAAATTGCGAACTTGTTGATTGGCGTTTTAATGGGTGGACAGCACACCAGCGCAGCTACGTCTGCCTGGTTCCTTTTGCATTTGGCGGAAAAACCTGAAATTCAAGAGGATTTGTACAACGAGATCCTTTCGGTTTTCAACAAGACCGGAAAAAAGTTCACTGATCTTTCGTACGAAGATTTGCAGGAAATGCCGCTCATCAACAACACCATAAAGGAAACATTGCGTATGCATATGCCTTTGCACTCGATATTTAGAAAGGTGAAAAAGAATCTTGTCGTGCCCAACTCCCGCTACGTTGTACCAAAGGGACATTACGTTTTGGTCTCTCCTGGATATTCCCATATGTCTGAGAATTGGTTTCCTCACGCGAAAGAATTTGACCCACACAGATGGGCCGAGATGGACAACACGAACGCACAAGACGATGGCGTTGATTATGGGTTTGGAAGAGTTACCAAAGGCGTAGCTTCTCCTTACTTACCATTCGGTGGTGGTAGACATCGTTGCATAGGTGAACAGTTCGCATACGTACAATTGGGGACCATTTTGGTGTCTTTCATCTACAATATCAAATGGAGATATGAAAATGGGGCAACTGTTCCTCCAGTTGACTATCAGTCTATGGTCACGTTACCCACGGAACCTGCCGAGATCACTTGGGAGAAAAGAGAGACGTGTATTTTTTAGATTCCTACATCATCAGGGCAGCCCGCAATGAATAGAATTGTGCTTTAAATTAGATCGTTCTTATTTTAGCGTTTGTCGTGTAGTATACTTCAATTAGAAGAAAGGTACGACATGCAGGTATTTAACGGTACCGGCATGTTGACTCATAAACAAAAATTCTCAACGGTGGAAGCCTCGCGCGATACAAGTGGAAACAGGCGAACAAAACTATAGGTTCATTCTTGACCAAGCCTCCAAGACTACAATGCTGGCTTTCAAAATCAAAGTGCCTGCCTCCAGTGCCAATATAGGGCCGGGTTTTGACGTTCTTGGAATTGGCTTGAACTTGTTTCTAGAGATCGAGGTTAAAATTGACCCGGAATCAAACACCTCATCTGATTCCCATAACGCTAAGCTTGAATATGAGGGAGACGGAGCAGCCGGAGTTCCACTCCAAAGCGAAAGAAATCTTGTCACACAGACCGCCTTATACGTGATGCGGTGTAATGGTATGCGTGACTTTCCTTTGGGAACTCATATCCGCGTTTACAATCCAATTCCTTTGGGGCGGGGCCTTGGATCATCGGGTGCGGCTATTGTTGGAGGAGTCATGTTGGGAAATCAGATTGCAGGATTGAAGTTTTCCAAAGAACGCTTACTTGACTACTGTTTGCTAATAGAAAGACACCCAGACAACATTGCAGCAGCTATGTTGGGTGGATTTGTGGGCTCTTTTTTAAATGAACTCCCTCCAGCGCAGCTGAAGGCAGTTTCTGTGCCTCTTGAGACAATATTGCCCAAAGCGTCAACTCCAAAGGAACTTTTGGAAGTCAACCCACCACCTAATGAAATTGGCCAGTACTTGAAGTACAACTGGAACCGAAAGATTCGCTGTGTGACCATCATCCCAGAATTTGAGGTCAAAACAGACGATGCGAGGGCAGTACTTCCTTCTTCTTACTCAAAACAGGACATTGTGTTTAACTTGCAAAGATTGGCTGTTTTGACTACTGCGTTAACGCTCGATCCGCCAGATCATAGAGTTATATATGAGGCCATGAAAGATAAGATACATCAGCCTTATCGAACTAAACTCATCCCTGGATTAGAAACAGTGTTGAGCAACGTTACGTCTGAAAACACTCGGGGCTTGTGCGGTATTTGCTTGTCTGGTGCAGGACCTACTATCTTGTGTTTGGCCACAGAAAACTTTGATGAAATTGCCCGAACTGTCATCGGGATCTTCGAGGAGAATGAAGTCAAGTGTAGCTGGAAACTTTTAGACCTCGCAACCGACGGAGCAGCTCTCGATGTTATCTAGACAATATGCTCCGCACTCGCGACTCTGATAATTGTGATGTCTGGGTTTTTGATGACAATCACAGTGACACTGGAAGAAAGACAACTAGAAACCAAAATTCAGACAAACTCGTAAAAACTTCGGGCTTAAGTTCACCACCTCTCGCTTCAAATAGTCAAGAATGTAAATATCCCCAGCACCATCAAGAATCGCTTGCCTTCAAGAATGCAAATTCAAATCCTTGTACTTTTGTTTCTTTTTTTCTTTTTTGCTTGGATAAAACGAGTATATTCATTTGCGTCTTAATTTTCTCGGCCAATCATTGCAAAACGTGATTTCGCACAGGTCAACCAGCATGTATCATGCATAATTGAACTTTCCAGGCCTACTTTCAAAGTTAACTTGCCTGAATCAAATCAAGCAACATGTCGTCTGAAAATACAAATCTTCAGCTTCAAATATTCCAAGATGGGGCAATAAGTGACTCCAAGTCGTATCCGATTTATTTAAACAAGGTGGAGGTCAATGGAGGTGACAGCTTGCTGAGGCAATTTTTTTCCAAACTTTTGAGCCCTTTGGTGAAAGAAAGCGATTACACTCTTGTCCACTTGATAGAAAAAGTCAATCAAAGCGCCGACAATCTAAGAAGGACAGGTGTATTTGGTGAGGTCAAACCGTCGTTACATGCCGACTACGCTCATGTGCGTCCACTCCTGAGGTCATACAATTTGGAAAATCCTATTGTGACGAATGTCATTTTCGACCTCGAGTCAAAAGACCTGAGCACAGGTAACTTTTCCCTCGGTTTTAACGATGAAGATAATTTGATAGTGAACTTGGGCTACGATAACAACAATTTTAACCACAATGCGGAAGCGGTAAAATTTGGTGTCAACTATCGGCCCTATAAGCCCTCTGAACGGCTTGTATCGACAATGAGACTTGAATCTTTTCTCAAATGTCCAGCCTTCAGATTCGTTCTTGACCTTCATAATGCTCATGACAATAATCAAACTTCATTCCAACACGCGCGAAAAGCTCTTGGCGGTGTCATGGGCATCTTTTATGCCAATGAAGAAGGGTCGATTTCAGTTTTTAATGGGTTTTCATTGATAAGAAGGTCCACCAGCCTTCCCGAGGAGATATCCAAAGATCAACATCAGTCGTTCGGTGGTGACTTTTTGAAATCATCCATTGTTACTCGTTTGATGTACAATAAAACTCGTACAATGGGTGATTACATCAATGATGGCATTCGGCTGAGGCTTAACAACGAAATTGCTATCGATCAGAAGCAAACAGGTGTTCACGAGGCCCAAAACACATTTGTGAAGACTGAGGGCTCGCTTGATTTATACAAGTCTCTTATGGAGAATCGAATCACTGCAAACATCTTTATGAACTCCGGGATCATTTTTGGGGGTGTATCGTCCGATCATGTTCATGTATCAGATAGATTCTACTTAGGAGGCTCTGATAGCTTCAAGGGGTTCTCACGTAATGCAGTTAACGAGGAAGGCGGGCTTCAATTTTACAAATTTGGAGCCACGGCATTCGGCAAGATCCCGTCATTTTTACGCCCGGCCAATTTTTCTAGCCCAGACCCTATGAGAATGTACGTCACTGGGATGGTAGGTAATGTTGGATATGACATTACGAAAGAAAAAGGAGTGACGAGCGTGGGAATTGGGCTTCGTTACACAAATCAGATGGTGAAGATGGATGCTGGTTACTACTTCTCGCAGAGACTTGGGTCTAGCAGCGACCACGGTGTGAAAGATGGCTTTAAATTAGAACTTACCCTCGGAGGTATCGCAAATACTCAATAAACGCAACAGAGCTCATTGTTTCTATTGTGCTTTATCAATGCGTGAAATTATGACAGCTAGGCTTACAAGATTCATAAAGAGCTTCAGTACAAGGGCAGTCAATTAACTCGGTAAGGTGACAAATGAACCTGCCGATAGTCAGTCTTGTCGAAAAATTTGAAAGGCTGAGCAAATAACCACGCAGCTAAACGATTGTGTTTATAACTCAGCGGGGAATTTCGAGCTATGGACCATATGTTTAGATTTGACAAAATATATGCACAGCGTCCGCACCTTGCCTGGCGTCCTCGCATCCATCCAGCCAGGGCCTCACCCGGAATTTGAATTTTTTAACCTCGGAGTTTGGCAAATCCTTCATATAAGTAAGTCGCCTTTTAGATCCATGTTTGCGTGCCAACAAGAGCAATGTTCAGCGATGTGAAAAGAAAATGAAGCCATTCTTAAAGTGATTCTCTCGATCGAGAAGTTTAAAGGAGACTATTCTCTATTTTGCAATGCAGTTTTGCAGAATGGGTACAGCCCAGATTACAAGAACTTCAGTAGACTATTGCTATGGAAGACTTGCTTGATTACGGAAAGTCTCAACATCAAGATATGGAAAGAAAGGCTTCAGAGTTCTAGAGCCGTATACCACGAGCTTAGCAGAGCACCATCGATGAAAATACCATGGTGGTTGCTAAAGGCTGATAGTGAATACTTCACGGCCTTGCCTGTACCCGAAAAGGATCATGTTCCACGTACCTTACGAAGGCCCACAAGAATTCAAAATCCAACCAGCGACCCTCTTATTAATGAACCTGCTGAACAAATGGCCTCAAATAAGTACTTCGACGTCGAGCTGGATGCAGAGCTCCTCCGTGTTATCATATTGGATGTACAAAGACTTTTCCCGGGAGATTCACAATTTCATGGCGCCGACAAAGATTGCCTAGCGCATCGACGCCGGATAATATCGATTCTTTTTGTTTGGTCGAAATGTAATGTTGATGTTGGATACAAGCAAGGAATCCATGAAATTCTTGGTCTCATTTACAAAAACTTGTGGAGTGAGTCCGTGAACATCTCCAACACAAACACCCTTTCATTTGAGGATTTAGAGATTCTCTCACTTTATGATGTGAAATATTTGGAGCATGACCTATTCTGCATACTCAACAAATTTGTCGCAAATAGCGGAGTCATGGGCCAGTTTTACCAGTCGGAAACCGCTTTGCGCGGAGCTATTAAAAAATTCAACGGTTATCTAATGAAAGTGGATCAACTCTTGCATTACAACCTCATCACAAAATTAAGACTCGATACTGAGCTCTGGAGTATAAGATTTTTTCGCTTACTTCTTCTCAGAGAGCTAGGAAATGATTTAGCCATTCAGTCATCATTTTGGGATAAACTCGTTGCAGCTGAGGCGTTGAGCTCGCCCAGTCACCAGGCCATACCAGAGTTGCTATACTTCTCGATTATCATTCTCTTGATTAATGTGAAGGCTGATTTGGCCTTGTGCGATTTTGCGGAGGCTATGCTGTTGCTTCTACATTACCCAATCTCGTCTCGATTGCATCTTCATCCAAACTTTGTTGATCTCTTATTCCAGGATGCATATCGCCTTTGGACCTACAGGCATACTGACTTGAAACTTTATGAGTATGGTATAAAGCTCAATGAGAGATATGCAAGTGTTATTAGAGTCAGCTTCGGAGCAGAGTCGCAGAGCATTGCAAAAGGCATCAGGCTGAATACCATTCCTTCCACTTGTGAAATAAAGCGGGAGAATTCGGCCTTTGAAAAGTCTAGGATGGAAAACCGATTGAAAAAGAGGGTGCAACTGTTTTTAAAAAACTGATCCAAGCCAAGCCCTGTGTCTAGAACTCGTCCTTTCTTTTGCCTTTAGGCTATCTGACGAAGGACTGGGGTGCCAGAATCGTTCACCTAGCTCTCCACAAAACTGTATAGAAACTCTAGCCAGCTTCGCTACCATGTGCTGCAGTTGATATCTTTGCGTGGCGGCGTGCGAGATTTAGGAAATTTGACATCGCCCCAATGGCTGCACCTCACCCATCTGCCGCACCAACTCTTCTAACAGATACATATTTCGAAATGTAAGCCAAAGATTGCAGGGCGAACAGACAATTACTTGCCCGAAGTGCAAATTCGACGTCTTTAAACTGGAATCTAAGCGTAAGATTAATGTGTGCTTATGGAGTATTTCGCTCATGTCGCATTTCACAATCTACTAAAATCACAATCAAATGATCATTTATTTTTAGCGCTGTCCACACAAAGCTCTTTTACATCAAGAAAACTCCCATACCGCGGAAATCGATTACCACCGAAGTTAGGAATACGATTTTTAAAGATACTTAAGCGCCTTCATAAAAAAAGAAATTCGTATTGAATCTGGTTGTGATGTAACTTTAAATGTAACATGCTGCGCAATGGGACAATACTAGGCATTTTCACAAGGCGCATAGCAGGAAAACAGCGGCCGTCGCAAGGTCGCAAGATGTGGCTTTTGTGATGCCCAAAAATCAGAAAATGAAGTGGAACAAAGACGTAATTTAGTCTTTTACTCTTTTCTTTCTCAAATCGTTTCGTATTTTGGTTCCACCTTCGTGACGCGCCATATTTTGCGCCTCGCACTACTTGTTCCACTTACGATATCATTATTTCGAGCATGTTGCACTTGTCAACAGCATAGATTATGGGCAAACGCAAGACTGCAGCGAAGCCTGTCAAGAAAGTAAAACAGAAACTTGATATAAATTTCAGATGTTTGTTCTGTAACCATGAGAAATCCGTTATCTGTACGATGGACAAACGAAACGGAATTGGTGACCTACACTGCAAAATTTGCGGTCAGAGCTTTCAGACTGCCATCAATTCGTTGTCACACCCTGTCGATATATATTCTGATTGGATTGATGCATGTGAAGACTTAGCGGAGGATAACGAAGGCACTGGGTCAGCTGAGGAAAACGAAGACCAGGCGAATGATCAATACGACTATAGTGATGATGATGACGCCCCGCTGGGCAAAATTCGAGCGGTCTACTCAGAGGACGAATCGTGAAGCAAATTTAAAGGAAATCCAAGGGATAAATAAGCATAAACGTATCTATAACTATGGTATGATGTAGCACGATAGCATTTATGCTAACAAGTACTAAGTATGGGTTGATCTACTTGCTCAACTCGCCCAACACCTTGTCATACGTTTCGACCATAGCCTTCATTTTGTTCACGGAAGCAGGCGCATCTTCTGACACCGGGACCAGTGATGATTCATGTTCACGGGGTACTGGACAATTCATTACTCGATGTTTCTGTTCGCAGTGCTCTTCCCCCTTTTCCTTGCTGCCGTTTTCAATCCCATTCTCGTTCCAATTAGCAAAAAGCTCCTTCATAGCTATACCTTTGTCTCGAGCTTTGGAAAGAGCATCAATGAAAGAATCGAGGTCACAGCCATCCTCGTTGAGAAGCTTCAGCCTGATCTCCTCGCCCGACGTGGAATTGAGATTTTGGAATAAATTCGAGCTGCTGAGGCGCTGCAATTTCATGGCAGATCCCTCTTCTTTGTCCAAGTGCGATAAACTGTTGAATGACTGCTGCCTGGATGAAGGGAGTGAATGCGAAGTCACTGGTAGCGGCGTGTAAGACTCATGCAGATAAGATTCTCTTAGTTTGCTCATCATAGAAGCTTTGGACTCGCTCTTCTCATCCTCGGCGGAGTTCATGTTGATTAAGTCTGTCGAAGTAAAACTCTCATCCCTATCAACCAACGAGGTATCGATCAACTTCAAAGCCCACTCTAGTGCGGAGTCAACGAAAAGCAATCTGACAAGAGTCTCCTTTCCGTCCATATTCAACTTCCCTTTGTATTGCAAATCAAATAAGTCCTTGAATGTCTCCCTCAATATCAATCTATGGCTGCGAATCTTTTTGATGATTTGCAAGACATGGGGGGATTGCAAATCTAGTTTCTCGTCCGGCTTTCTGGCAAGAAGTAGACTAAGTTCATTGGCAAGTGAGCCCGCAGTCAGTTCAGTGTGAGCTCCATCACCATCGTTGGTTTTCTTTATATTCTTTTTGAAGAAGTGGTCCATATTACGCATGGAATAAAGACTGACTTTTTCCTTAAAGAGCTCAGGAACGTGCCTGTAGTCGGCGTCCACAGTTATTAAAGAGGTGGAAGTGCGCAAACATTGTAAGAGCGACGTTGCAGAGTATATGTCCAAGTCATTGCCGACAATCGAAAGATAATTGAGCGTATTGCAAAATGGAAGAGTTTCAAAAAGCGCCTTTAGACTCTCCGTAGAGAGACCATTATTTTCCAAGTGAAGCCGAGCCAAACTTTGAAACCGGGGTAGGCTGGAGCAAAAGTACGTGTTGATGGCTTCCGAAGAGTTCCCTTGTTCATGTGTTGCCAAAAGCGAGGTAGAGGTGTGGGTAGTATCAAGTCGCGTGAGAGGTAATGTGGTAGTGACGGATTCTTTACCATCATCCCCTTGGTCCACAGGCGTACACGGCCCACCATTCCCTGTTTTCTTTTTTTCTTGAGGATACTCATCTCTCTGAAAGATACTTTCTTGTGGTGAAAGGTTCATTGACAAATCGAGACTGCGAAATAACTTTGGATTGTTGGACATATCCAAATACTTGAGTTTGGGCAATCGCACGATAAAGTTTTGGAAAAACTCCCTGAAAATCTCATTGAAATTTAAGTTCGTTGCATTAAGGCTCAAAAATCCAATCTGAGAATCCGAGACTGTGTTCTTGATACATTTTGACCTCTTGTGGTGCAAGAATACAGTCAAGTACTTCGCAGACAGAAGGTCATTATACCCTAGATCAAGTCCTCGACAAATTGGTGATAACACCCAGTTCTCAAATACCACGGATAGTTGTTGCGGAGATAGCTGATTGTATGCAAGGCCGAGCTTGTACGTCTTGATACAGACGGCTTGCTTGATGAGAGAGTTGAACGCAGACAGGTCTGTAATACAGCATCCCGTCAATATGAGCTCTTCAATCCCACCTCTAGCAACGAGAGCTGCCGTGAGCAACGGCCAGTCCATGTCCGACCTATTCTCATGGTTGCAAACCATTCTTGAAACCACGTCTTGTTCGGGGTCCGCTTTTTTCTTTCTTTTCAATAAGTTGAGAGACAAAGGCGGACATTGAGTGATATCCAATCTGTTTATGACCCTGTTGCGCGACAAAAACCAACAGAGAAGCATCCAACCTTCAGCGTCTATCGGAGTATTTCTCAAGCTCAATTTCTCCAATTGGGTTTTGGCGCACATCGCACTCAAGAGCACATTGAACTGTTCGAGCGAAAGACTGACTCCATCCAATGATATACAGATGATCGGAGCAATTCTGATAAAATCGGCAAACGTTTGGATTTCCACCATTGTAGGTTTCGGATTACGAAGCTGTAGAATTGGCAAAGGTGCCATTGATCCCTCTGGTATCTGTTTCAAAATCGCGGGAATCGGCATGATTTCTCTCAAATGACAGCATCGCGTGTACATTAAATCCAAGGCCATTTTCTTCACTGGTATAGAATATCCCGATTTGCGCTTCAGGTGTATCATAGGTTTTTCTATCCCTAACAATTTGGCATGCTGATTTATTTTGACATCCGGCTCTTCAGAGTCGTTTTTTTCTTCGGAAGAAACTTCTGTACTGGTCGATGTTGTCTCCGGTGTATCTTTCTCAATAAGACCCAAAGCCCCAGAACCGCCGACGACCAATCCTCCACCCTGGCCCCTGAGTGACTTCTCAATGGCCACTTTGTCTGCCTCGGTAAGTGGGTTTACGCGCACAACGCCCGAAGGTAGAATCTCGACATTGCCGCGTCTTGGTGTCCGCGACGGGATCTGTTGCGGAGGGTCAATAAGAAAAGTCTGCGAGTGGAAGGCAACATGTTTTAAAGGCCTTACTTGCTCCAATTTCGACGGGATCTGCTCTGGGTATCTGTGAGCTTTGGTACTCGACTCGGATTCATGGGAGACTTCAGAGCCAAAAGTTCTGTCAACAGTCTTTGCCTGATCAGATCCAAGATTCATTTTGCGTAAAAATGACGAGAGCTTCGAATGTTGACTGGGTGTGAAGTTCTGGTGATTCGAGGAAGAATCAATGTCAATTTTTTCCTCTCGGTGTTTGAGGCATGACTCATGCCTGTGCTCCTGACGAAAAAACTGAATATACTCACGCAAACGGGGATCCTCAGTCAAATCTTTCACACAGTCATATCTCGGACAATCTTCCCTTGGCGCGCTTACTCGACCGACCCTTGAACATGACTGATCATCTGTCTTTTCTCTTGGGAGCTGCGGAGAATGCGAGCCCGAATCTTCGTGTGTGCTCTTCGAGCTGACAGATGCATGGTTTGAGTCTGTTGCCTTACTAGCAGACTCAACCCGCTGGAGCCTATTCTTGAGCTTAGAAAAAAAGCCACCTGAGCTGGAAGAGCTTTCAATGCTCGAATAGCTACCAGCACTAGATACGCTAGTCCTCCTTTTGACTGAAGGCTGTGAGCTCGAATCAAGGGAAAAATCTTTGATGACATTAGGAAGTGCCTCTTCCTCCATAACTGGGGACACTGATGGTTTTGCTTTGTTGACGGTGGTATCATGAGCATTCAGAATTGGCATCAAGGGCGAAAGGGATACCTGGAACGAAGCATTTGTATGTGCGTCCTCGTTTTGCGAGTCAAGACTTCCCGAATCATTGTCATTACTTGTTGCAGAGGGTCTATCTGCGAGTGGGACGTTGGTGTCTCTAAGAAACCAATCCACGTCAGCATTATTCACTCCCTCAATCGCTTTGTTGGTCTTCTCCAACATGCTGTCGTAGAGTGGTTTCCAATCTCCCGAAGTATTCTCTTGACTATCCGACATTGTTTAGTTAATGAGTCTCTAAAATGTATGGTTCCTGCCTTGCGAAGCGGGGAGCGAATGAAGTATCCCAGAAGTGATAGGGCTCAATGACAAGTATGTGTGGTATCTGGGCAGATTCCCTCAATTTCTATTCAGAAGGCTGTGAAGTCGAAAAATAGTGCACTCAAGTCTGGATAGAGTCCTCGGATATCTGGCGCTCCTGTTGTAATACAATCGTTCACGCACTCCACATGAAATAGTCCGATAACTACTGCATCTAGGCAGATGCGAGTCGCGCGGAGTTTGGTACATTAGCAAATGATATGTCCCGCGATATGGAGAATACCATTTCCCGGAATGTGGGAAACATCCTGTCAGTATAATGCTTCTTGGTGTTTTTGCTGGGTAGAATGAATAAGAATTAAGTTTGCGCCCGAGGGCCTGATACAAATTATTTTCATGTAGTCATCGAAGCGCATTTAAACTTAGAATAAGTTGATTCTGTTTGCTGACGCCGTCCAGAATCTTGCTCTCGGAGGCGACGTAGTCTCCGGATAGACACATGCTACTACCTCTACCCTTGCTCGAACTGCAGCTGGGCGAAGTACATCCATTCGAGCGATGACAAACGTTAATGGTACGCTGCCACGCCAAGAAGTCAACTACAGTGCATGATGGCGAAGCTGGCTGATATTGCACGTAGATTATCCATCTATAAGGAGCTAGATCAGTAGTTCTGGCTCATCGGAGGTCTAAAGCAAGAAACATATTTATGAAAATGATAATCGAATCTGTTGGTACTATATATCATACCCCGCAACAAATGCTTGGTAAAGGCGTGGCCCACAAAGAGACGTACACACAAAGGAACTATGTGATAGCTCAGCAGATCTGCCTAAATCAGCTGACTTAGAATTTTGCTACCAGAGTAAGTTAGATGGTTTGGTGTTGTGTCAAAACACGTTCGTTTGTTTGCACGTGAAATTTGTACCCTAGACATAAAACTTTATTTAGTCCTCGCTTTCCTACCACGAAGAAAGAGAAATATGTTGGTATTATGTCAGATTTTGAGAAATAGAAAACGGAACGAGGGTGAAAGACATAAAAATTTCTTCTTGTGACGCTAATCACGTACGTGCCTGCAAAATTTGGTCCAGCGGGTCGATAAGAGTTTGGAATAGAGGGTCATCTCGGTGACTCTCACTTACTATCGAATTCCACTTTTATACTTTTTCTGATGATGCATCATTGTAGGAGAGTGTCATAACTACCCTGACGATCTCAAAAACTATACAACTTGCAAAAAGTCCTATAGCGGATCGCGATTTCACCACAGGCAAAATTTATCAATACAAGATCTCATAACGGAAATCGACTTCGCTCTGAACGCTCCCCAGAATGAATTCATTGAACAATAAAAAGCTCTATCGGTGATCTCGAGCGTTTATACTTCATCATCGAATCATCGTTGTGCTTTGGAACAACGAGTAAAGTAGAGGAGGGCCTGTTGAAAAGTTTGGGTAAGGGCTAACAACATATAATAATGCGGATATAGAGTGAACCAAAGGTAGATGGCTCGCAAATGGTATTCGTAATGGCAGATCTGCCTGATTTGGGTGAGTGGCATACATACCTGTACCTCAGTTCAGGTGGATCAAACGGAGGAACGAGAGTGACTCATTTGATTCCCATCGCCAAGGCCTTGAGATGCTCCCATATGTGCTAGAATTTGGCGTTGCCACTGGACAGTTTCATGGCTCAACTATCACTCACCGCTCCACTAAAAAGTATATTTCTGGGTAACGTAATGAACATGGCCAAGTCTCTTTATGATATAATTCAGTAAGCTTATATGTAACACCGGTTTTTTATCACATATATATTGCAATTTCAGTGCTTGTAATTTTCATCATGTCTCATTCATTCGTGAGGATGAAATGCTCGAGGCGCCAATTGGAATGTTACGGAGGCTGTCGCTGTGGTAGGGTCACTTCAGCTGGCGAATCTCCACCGCAAGCAATGCAAAAAAATTCAGAGTGAATTTACTCGTGGCAAGGATTTTTTTAAGCAGGTCATGGTTGGGTGTCTAGCAATCATCGATCAACAGGGTTTTGTAGTCAAATCAGAAAATGACATGGCGCGAAGCCAAACCCGTGCATCATACTATCTACGCTACCAAAATTTTCCGCATTCATCTTGATTACCACAGCAAAGACTTAAGTTGAGAAAATGGTGTTAGCTGATTTGGGCTCGAGATTGCGTGATGCGATCGGATCTGTCGAGTCAGTATCCGAGACTGAGATCCAGCTTATGACGAAAGATCTTTGTTCCGCTTTACTCGAGTGCGATGTCAATGTCCGCTTAGTTGCAAGATTGAGGGAAAATATAAGGACAAAAGTTGCCACAGAACTCAAAAATGAAGGTGAATCTGCCGCCAACAAGCGTAAAAAGTTGCAGAAAATAGTTTTTGACGAATTGTGTGGTCTTGTTGATTCGCACGAGGAGCCACCTAAGCCAAAAAAGTTGAGCCAGTCAAAGCCAGTCAGCAAGAGTGGTAAAAAGGTGAGAAAGTCCGAGATCAACTCTCATATCATTATGTTCGTTGGATTACAGGGAGCCGGGAAAACCACTTCGTGCACGAAGTTGGCAGTTTATTACAAGAAGCGTGGGTTCAAGGTGGGGCTTGTTTGCGCGGACACCTTCAGAGCCGGTGCTTTTGATCAATTGAAACAAAATGCCATCAAATCTGCTATTCCTTTCTATGGTTCGTATTTAGAGACAGATCCTGTGAAGGTTGCCTTCGAGGGTGTAAAGAAATTCAAACAAGAAAAGTTTGACATTATTATAGTCGATACTTCTGGGCGACACAAACAGGAGCAAAACTTGTTTGATGAGATGGTTCAAATTGGCGAAGCAGTTCGTCCAACACAAACAATCATGGTCATGGATGCATCGATAGGTCAAGCAGCCGAAGGTCAGGCCAAGGCATTTAAAGAAAGCTCTAATTTTGGGTCAATCATTTTGACAAAGATGGATGGACACGCAAAGGGCGGTGGAGCTATATCAGCTGTCGCCACGACTCTGACACCGATCGTTTTCATCGGAACGGGTGAACATGTCGGCGACTTTGAGGCTTTCAAACCTTCTTCTTTTATATCCAAATTATTGGGTATAGGTGACATACAATCTTTGATAGAGCATGTTCTGCTGTTGAATCTACAAGATGATGAAATGCACAAGAAGACGATCGAAAATTTCAAAGAGGGCAAGTTCACGTTAAGAGACTTTCAAACTCAAATGAACAACTTCTTGAAAATGGGGCCGTTGACCAACATTGCATCCATGATTCCGGGAATGTCGAACATCATGAGCCAAGTGGGCGAGGAGGAAACAAGCAGAAAGATCAAAAACATGATCTTCATTATGGACTCAATGACTTCCAAAGAGTTGGACAGCGATGGGAAAATATTCACCAATGAACCCGAGAGAATCATACGAGTTGCAAGAGGTTCTGGGTGCGCAGCCGTTGAAGTTGAGATGGTGTTACAACAGCAAAGGATGATGGCATCTATGGCTGGTGCTGCGAAAGACATGGGTAATCCAGGACTCGGGCAAAACGCAGGAATTGGGGGTGGAGGTGGCGCTGCCAATATGCAAAGAATGATGCAACAAGCCCAATCGAACCCGAACTTCATGCAGCAGGCAATGAGTATGCTTGGCGGTGGAGGGGGAGCTGGCGGTGCAGGACCTAATATGCAATCAATGATGAATAATCCTCAAATGATGCAACAGGCGCAACAAATGATGAAGCTGAACCCTGATTTGATGCTGCAGGCGCAAAAAATGATGCAGAATCCTGGCATGATGCAGAAGATGATGCAACAGTTTGGAGGAATGGGCGGAATGGGATTGTAGTGCTGTTTACGTGAACAGTGCGATTACCTAGAATTTGAAAACCAGTATCCCCCCAAACGAACGAATTTTGAGACTCTCACTCAAAATCAGTGTTACAGCCCCACTACTGCTGCCTCTGTCGGAGAGAAAGTTTTTGCGCAAACCTACCTCATCATTTTCATCATTTCCACGTAAAGCTATAACTACGGGCAAAAAAAGGATGTTGACAAAAGTAAAATGAGGACGTACAACGATCCACAGGAAGCTACATCAAAGCTTTTGAGATTTCACTAGTCTATGTAAGCTGAGGTCAAGACTTTGGGATGGACATACATTTACTCACCTCATTGGCTCTTCTAACTTTGTTAGCATTCATGATTCGAATAAGTAAAAAGCCAGATCAGCAAAGCACATCTTACACGTCTATGTTGCTGACTTCTCACCTGTTTCTGACATTTACTTGATCATCAAACCACTGTGAAATCCGGACGAAGGCAGACCAAGACCAAGACCATTGTGTGCTTTTCGACAATGTCACCATCGAATACAATGAGCGCGACTTTACTAGCCACAAGTCTTCAGCTGCCTTATTCTTTTTATTTATCTACCTAGGTAAAGGCGCGGTCAGAGGTTGGTGTTGATAATTGCGTGTGTGAAGTTTGGCCCGTTTCTGCATAACTCTACGCTAGCCAGGATGTTGTTGTCTAAATGTGTTGTGTTGCGAATTCGGCAGCGTTGAACTGGTAGGCAAAGTCCCCATTCCCAAAGACTGGATATGCTCAGGCGGAAGCTAGGGTAACGGAATTGATCCACAGCATCTCTAGTGGTCACTAGTTCATTAGTGTCAGACATGTGAGAATGTGAAAATTAGACATTGTACAGACTAGAGTCGCTTGAATTCCAAGTTTAGATCAGGGCCTACTCCTTACATCTGTTTTGCGGCAAAGCTATTCCTGTCACGGCTTAAAATGGACTCACCAAAGGTTGGAAGAGACATAGACAGTCTCGCGTGCCTAAAAATGTGAACTCAAAGGCCATGTCAGCTCATCTCTACAGTGATTGAGAATGCTTCAAAAACTGGTGGCATAAACTTGGCATCGTAGATCCGATGAACTTGAGGGAATTGCTTGCTCCTACTGACAAATCATTTACAAACTTGCGGAATCCCAATTTGCTTATGTAGTTAGTACGTGAGGCCTATCAAAGACGGTGCCGGGAGGTGGAGAATGGCGTTAGTCACGCCCCCCTCCCGAATTGACTTTTATAGCGTGCCCTTGAATTCAACTTTTCGAGTGTGTGACTCTGATGAGGAGTGCCCGACCGTGATGAATATTTGAAAAAGAGAAAATGTGAAATTTGTATCAGAAATGAGTTTTTTCCCTCCTAAGCCATAAATCCTTGCTGGTCTACTGAGGACTCAAAAGTGATCTAATCATCCTCATTTCTGAATGTTTCAAAACGTTCGCCAACCGGATTGTGTCCGGAGTTCAATAGTTGAGGTTCAGTTCTGAGGTGTCCCGAGTTCGCTTGTTGGAGATGGCAAGGTCATTTCTTTTTTGGAGAGCTAAGTAAGCAATTCTGGCTCCCAGTCCCTAATCAGATGTATCAAGCAAAAAAAAGAAAATTGAACGATCTCGTGTGTCTATATCCTCTCGGGCCTAATTTAGCTCCTGTGGCCTGGTCCCGCCCTAATTCCGCGAGTTCTATTTTGTTGGAGGGGATATAGTTATCTTGGAACAGCACGTCTCACAAACCCAGCCAAGAGGCTTCGGGCGGTAAGTGCTGGCTCAAAAAGAAAAAATTGAATGGTCGCTATTCCCCCTTCAAGATGGGGCTTTCGAGCTACATACCATTGTAACCATTCGTTGTCAAGTTCCGTATTTCCCGATTCTTCCGCTGGCATGCACCTCATAATCATTAACCTTATGTTTGTTTGTTTTTTTGTGTGTTTTTTTTTTTTCTTTTTTTTTTTCTTTTTTTTTTTTTGATTGATACATCTTGCGTGCCTAGCTCCTCACAAAACCATTGATACATGTGGTAAAGAAATGGAAGGTAGAATTATTCACCTAGCTTTTCTCAAAACCTTTCATATGTATATATACCTTAGCCAGCTTTTATTTTTGCGTTTTAATTGGAAACATCGCTATAATCCCGTTTTTAATTTTCTTTTTCTGTTCGTCAACTCTTGAGAAAGCGAATTTTTTTGGATGAAAAATGCAGCGATTTTACAAAAAGCATTGGCTTTGTGGATTTTCTTGAGTTTTTTGCTGTTTCTTAGTTAAGTGAATCTGCTCGACATGTATTCTGAAATTCGGTAAGTTGACTGACGGGCGTTAAAGCGTGGATTAATACTTTTCAGCCTATTTGGGATTTATATATATTCGTATATAGTTTTGTGAAAAGCTAGGTGAACAATTCTGGCTCCCAACCCTTAGCTAGATATATCAAGCGAAAAAATGAAAATTGCGGGAGAGTCAGCCCTTCGCCCATCTGCTTTTGGGTTTTTATAGGTGGGCTAAATGAGCAATTCCGGCTAATCTGCAAGAAAACAAGAAAGCAGGCCGTTTTAATATGCGCTGGAAAGTATTCCTTTTTGCATGATAGCATACGATGGTCGAGTCGATCGTCGTCGCCCCCAGGTTGTACTTCGTCCAACTGCTGTCGCCACTCTCGTAAGAGTTAGAGAAGTAACGAGAGTTTATTACCCGAAGATCCGCGTCGCTTTCGGGATTCAATCCTTTTATGCAGTTGAATTGATCGTTCTTTCTATATAACTCAATTGTCAGACACACTAAGAGGTGAAAAGGCACTTAGACCTATGTCTACAGTACAGTAGTAGTTATTTTCAAAAAGGAAGGGATGGAGAAAGAGATAGCTTGGCTTTTGCGACAATTTTGTAAATGCAAAGGAAACGTTGTTCAGAGCCAGAAATTTGTCCTCAGATGATTAGTGCATACGTGTTCCACAAAAGTGAGTCCGCTGTGTTCTCATAACTCTGTTCCACACCACGATTCTACACCAGATCAATATTAGACCAAAATCAGCGTATTCTCAAACCTTACAGCAAGAAATTATCTGTATTCACAATTGGAGTTGCAACATTGATCCTGGATAGCGGGATAAGTTGACTATATACAAAGAAAGCTGGTTGATTTGATGTTTCTCAGACCAAATATGCGCTCTGCAGAAGGAAAGCCTGTATACTCCATACTTCTGCCAAAAGATGTGACCCGAAGAAGCAGGTCTTGAAATACTCAAATTAGCTCCGCCTCCGCGAGATTTCTTATGACCCCAGGGGACCGCAAATGTGGCTTTTCGGTGCACATTGCGAAAAACGCTGCTTTTCGGTCAGCGCTTTCGAGGATAGCCGACTCTTAGTCCTAACAAAGCAATGAAAATGCAACAAAAGCACTCTTCATACGGATTTGTAATGGTCGCTTGCAGGATTAGCTGAGTTTGGTGACATCCTTTTCTTCAGTAATAAATACCGCCACAAAGACTAAGCTTACAGTTTATGGTCTTTTTTGAAAATCTGTATTATTGTGAGCATAGGAGTAGCGCGTGCGGACCTCGCCAAATAGCGTGGGTCACTTCCATTCTAGTCATTCCCATACCCTGTGATCACAGCCCTTCAGCCAATACAAGAAGGTTTTCTCAGGTACGCGCTGGTATAAGTGGCCGTATGCTATGAGATTTCGAGGGAATATGATCGCGCAACATGCACGGATCACCAGTCGTTGGAAGAGGAAAGATGTTGGGCTAATTCTTCTAACATCGTGACATCTTGCATGTCAAAACCCTCCGACTTCAAGCAGTCGATATCCAAAACTCCTACGGTGTGTCCGTCCACCAATATAGGAATAACTATCTCACTTTTGGTCTCACCATCGCATGCTATGTGACCTGGAAAAGCCTCGACGTCTGGAACTAATTGAGGTTTTTGAGAATCTGCCGCAGTGCCACAGACTCCCTTACCAAATTTAATCGTTTGGCAAGCCACCTTACCCTGAAATGGCCCAAGGATAAGCTGCTCTCGAACTTTCGGGTCAAGAACGTAAAACCCCGCCCAATTAACCGGTATGCCATGCTGGTGGTATGCGTGCCACAAGAGGGAGGACGCATTCGCCAAATTGGCAACCCAGTTCCTCAGTTCTGATGACAAAGCATCGTAGGAATCGATGACTTCCCGGAGAGTGCTTTCCTTTGAAGTTGTTTCGAAACAAGTGTAGTCAGCGTGATTTTTCTCAGTACCCATTTTTGCCATCACCGTAAATTAGATTCTTCAAATCAGCGATGCGAAGTCCCTCTCCCGCGCCTGGATCGCACACATGCGAGCTGTTACCTATATGGCACTCTATTAACGGTGATGCGGCCGCGAGTTTCGAAAATGCGGGCGTCTTCTCCCAACTTCCGACTACTTTTATCCCATTCCCGTTTTCAAATCTGATTTGGGCTTTCTTCCCTTCTGGGACTTGAAAATATAAAGGATAGACGTACGGTTGAGCGAATTGTTTATCGCCCAAAATGCAAGTGACGGTACCTGAGACCTTGATGGTGTTGCCAACCTGAATTCGACCGGCCATCGAAAGGATCACGTTGTTGTTTGCTGGATTGATCAAATCTGACGGCGTTTGTACGTGACTGTCCATATGAACACTTGCGCGAAAAAGCGATGAAACGGCGCCAGTGCCTCCATCAACAGAGTTGATGCATTTGGACAAAGCGATCCGCTTACCCATGGCAAGACTTTTGGATAAAGTTGACGGGTCGTAGGTTTGGAGATACCAAGATCTATTCTCACGTTCATAATAAATGATAATCAGTTTGTCTGAAGTGGCGAATGTGTTGCGTTTTTTTTTCAAAAGTGAAAATATCTTTTGATCTTTGAAGTCATCAATGCTGTTAATTTTGACCTCATGAAATGCCGAACTCTTAATTGGACGCCCTAATATCACTTTAAGAAATTGCCCCTTATTCGAATAGATTGTCTCTTTGAGCCCATCAGTGAGGGCACGGCTCCCCGGGCCATCTCTCAACCATTCTAAGAATGTGTTTTCCCATTGACCCTCTATTGGAGATTTCGGGTGATTGTTCGAGGCCAGAGCGTTCGCTTTGCTCTCCGAGTCATAATTAGCTCGGTGCGATTCGGTGAGATTTAGGTTGTCCGCTAATCCGACATCGGACGCAGAAGAGCTCGAAAAGGCTAGACAAGAAAAAAAAACAGTGATTATAGCGAGCTTCTTCATGATGAAAGCCTAGTGATAACGAGGTCGGTTTCAAAAACACAAACTTCGCATAAATTGTCTTTACGGGTTTTTGGGTCGGCGAAAGTTGATAGGGCATATTATTCTAGAGTCATACATGTCGGTTTCGCAGGCACACGCATAAAACTATCAGAGTACGTTAGTGGCTATTCTCAAACAATGAATTTCTGACTTGTAGCTTACTTCGTTGGCATTCCTTGAGCTCTAGAGGGGATTCCATTCATTCATCAATCCACCTCTACACGCTTTTGTACTTAATGCGATGATCGAGGGAAAGAGAGAAAAAAATGACAATATTATGTGAGTGGGAAGGAGGCAAAATAATTTTCAGCGGAACAAACACATTATTGCGGCTCTGTTCGAATCGCAACAGGTTAGGAGCCCTGATTGCTAACATCGTATCTCATACATATTGATTGGAGTATTAATCAGCTGAGCGACTTGTGAGGAAAGCCCAGCTCCTTTCTAGATTCGAGTCGGCTCCCCACGTAACCCCGGAGCTCAATCCGGTTTCCGTCGCACTTCATTGTGAAGCCCAGTTTCGTTTTGTTTCATCAACTGAAGGGTGAACAGTTTGCATGTGGTAAATTATAAAAGTTCAAAAAACTTCATTATTTCGAGAAGTCTAGTTAGTCTTTAAGAAAAGATACGGCTTAGCGGAGTCTAGTCATCATATATGCAGTATGCCTAGTTGTAGTGGTGCGATTCACGCAGCGTCAGAACTTGTGTAGTTCACTCGGTACTCAAGGGGGGTACAAGCGACTGGAAGCTAATCGGCGGAAACGTTCAACCGTGCTTTTAAAGGAAGGAGGTAATGATGCAGATGAGTCAAAACTATAAGACATACCTATGAGAATAGGAGGTGAAGTTGTATCAAAGTTATTAAAAAGGTTCTTGTGTTCTGTTGTCAGTTAGCGTTGATGTTCTACAAGATAGCGGAACGCTAATCGTGATGATAGGAGAATGAGCTTCACATCTACGTTATCCAATCAGTGAGTCAGGATTAGATAGACATCACGCCATGTCACAAGAGATCACATGAGATATGGCACGTGATGTATGCATCGAAGAATTATACGCATAACACCAGTGCAAGGGCCTTTTTGTAACACGCAGTCACTATCATCGCGGACACAACGCTATGATGGACCACCCATTGAAGCCTGCATCTCAAAAACTGCAAGACAACAGATAGATACAGACCGGCCGGCTCAAGACGCTTCTAAAGGTTGTCGCAGATGCTGATTTTTTTTTCTCTTGCTTAACAGATTTGATTTCAGACGGAGTTTTCTGCTCCTTATTTACTGGCTCTCAACAAAAGTATTCAGCTACAGAGCGCCCTGGCCGTTTCACCGTGCTCTGGAATAGTCTGCGCGTCTGCGTGGCTGCGCGCGTTGGTTGAGTCGTCTGAAATCTTCCCGATTACTATCCTTCACTTAACTGCCGTCGCAACTCTAGCAATAGAATCGGCCATGACGCAAGCCCATCCAGTGGCCTGGGTTCTACAATATACCCTTTTGACAGTCTCAACAAACAAATTCGATTATTCTGAGTCTTTTGTTGACGTGTTGACCAGTGCCTACGTGGGTTTGGGGTGCATTAGACCCTCGGGCCCCAACAGTATTTACCAGAAACCGTACAGGCGCATCCAAACGCATGTTTTGCTCAACGCTGATAGGGACTACTTATTGATACAACACCGTGTAAAGACTACGTAAGTGATAGGCCATTGTCACATAAAGGAATAATCATGTGACCAACTTACGAGGCTCACGCACAAGAAACTGCACTACTGCACAGACTGTGCAGCACAGTAGTATTCAACCTAATCGCGAGGCTAACTCAGCGAGAAAGATCATTTTGTAGAATTACAGAACCGCGGGTTGTGATTGGCTCATACTAAACCCCGACCTACTCGATGTCAAAAAGTTTCTGTGTTTCGTTCAATGCTGAGAGAAGCCGACTTAACCTTGAACCGACTTGATGAAGTACTTAAAAGTAGGGGAGTTTTGAGAGTTTCAGCTCGCCAAACCGAGCTCAAACAATCACCAGCCTTCGAAACCGACACATATGAATCAACAAAAACTCACACTTTGCACGACGGTGGGTGCTACAGGTACGAAAATATCCATGGAGATCATAGTCTGCTATCCGAGCAAGACTCTGATCTATTTTATGCTATCACAAATGGTGTTCCAGGGGAATCGCGTCTTTCCGTTGGAGATGACTGGCTTTTCACGCACAAAGGCTTTGCTGACACAAATTCGGGGGGAAGCAGCGTCTCTTATGCAAGTGAATTGAACCAGTCCGTCATTCATCATCGAATCACGCATGGTGATTGGGAACACCATGGCAGTGCAACCGAGTATCCTAGCAATGATCTTTTTCACGCCAACAATGTACCTGCAAAGTTGAACTTATCTGAAAGCATGCGATCCCGTACTTTGCGAGATTCAAAAGCTGCCACTTGCTTCATCGATAAAGGCCTTAGACTGTCTTGGCCATGTCCCGAGAGAAAGTATCGTGACTCTTTGAAGACCGAGTTTGTGAGTGCTGAAGTTTTGAAAGGCTTTAGCCAGTCCCTTAGTTACAAAAACAATCTCACGGTGATTTTAAAAGCGAGAAATGGGGCTGATTATCTTTTGGCTGGACACCGTTCTCAGATTTTTATTTTCGAATTTGATAAGTCTTCAAACAGTGTTCAAAAAGAGCATTGTATGGCTTTGGAGACAAATCCGAATCGTACGACGATGGATGACATAAGAGCCCTGACTTGGCCATACTGCCCTCATGCTATAAATTTTATTATGACGCGCCCAGACTGGATAGAAGGGCTTAGTGTTGTGGCTTGCTTGGATGATGGCCGCGTGCTCATTTGGAATTTCGAAAGCTTATTGCGACGGGGAAGATCAGCAAGAAAGGACTGCGATCCCGCTCCGTCTCCGATTCCAGCAGACTTTTCACTCAGACTAGGATCATCCGTATGGGGCGCTGACCTCACAACAGCAGAGGATGCGCAAGGTAACAAACATCATATACTCGCTGCATCAGCCAACGATAGGCGCATCACCCTATTCTACTATGACCAGTCCCAGAATTCATTTAACAAGGTCGAAACCCATTCGGTTTCGCACAACATTCCTGAGGTTAATTTTGTTCGCTATAAGATATCCGGATCTAGCCATTCCGCATTGTTGAGCTGTACAACGATCTCTGGAGAGCTAATTATCTTCAAATTTGACTTTGTGATCTCAAAACCGCCGGCATCAGACCTGGTAACGAACCAGCTATCTGTGGAGTTTAAAGCCCCACGTGTCATTCGCAGGACATGTCTAGGATCTGAGTGCTGGACTTGTAAGCCTGTACATTTGAAGTACTTTAAAAATGTGCAATCATTGGGAGCAATGATGGGTGACAATACGTTGGATGAAGTCGATGAGGTATCGAGAATTTTGTCAGAGTCAAAGTTAGTGTCCTTGTTACCCCATTTCTCAGCCAGCTCAGATCTAGGTTTGGCCCGTCACTGGCAATTTTTTGAAACGCCGGTTGTCAGTTTTGCTGCGTGCGATGGAAACCATGAAAAAGATGAATCAAAGGCTAAGTTCTCGACTTTGCAGGAAGAGTGCCGAAGATTGTATCTCTCCATTAAGACTTTTGCAGAAGACGAAGAGAACGCGCAAGAGTATGGCGAAAATGACGTCATGCTTGCCATTTCCACGGACAAACGTCTCGGGCTATTCAAGGCAAACACCTTATTTTGTGTTGCTGCTACCAGAGCTCTTTTTGAGTTTAATTTCGCTAGAGCGAAGCAACGTGAATTGTGTAACAGAATCCTGATTAGTGCAGTAATTCCCGAGCTTCTGAGCTTTATTGCGGTCACTCAGCTGGGCTCAGTGTCAATCATGAGATTGTGTGAATATCGTGGTGTTTTCGGGATGAGACAGGAACACTTGATTCCAAACCCAAAAGACGTGAATATTCACGAAGTCGAAGGTCGTTCGATAATTGGGATGACTTTTCGAGACGTGTCACTCCTGATGTATATGCCGCGTTTCATACTTTACCTCCTCTATTCGGATGGTCTCGTTTTGTCTTATAGGCTACACAATTGATTTCTATCCCCGCCTAAAAATCAAGAGTGTCCGAGTCGTTTTCTTGAACAGCCTGATGTGACCGTCAGCCTTCAGATAAGCTCAAGACTGGAATGGGTCCATGATAAATCGTCCATACTTCAGACTTTAAGTAAAGCTCGTTTATGAATGGTTAAAACTTAGATACGAAAGTAGATTTGGCGGAGAGCGATATAAAAAGAGACTTCCTTGCTCTATCTCCTACTGCGGACTTTAAGAAGCTTGGTGAACTTTGAGCTGAGTCCGAAGTATTGTATACTTGAGTATATTCTAAGTTATGGAAGAGCTCACTCGTCTTCTAACAAAGCTGCTTTCGCAAGAACTTGCACGAGACTTTGAATTTTTAAGCAGAAGATGTTGGGCATTATGCAACACCGTGTCGAATGTACCGCACACAGGTATTTACATAATAGTAGCACCGAGTTTTTAATGTGGTTCGACCCAGAACACCCTTGGTCTTCGTCCGCGTATCTATTTTACATAGCCTATCTGAAGCTCAAAGTAGAAAAAGAAATCTTTTTATTTCTTCACCTGGTGATAGTCGTCTTTTCACGCCGCGAGCGCTAGCGCAGCGGGGCGTGCCCCGACGTAACTGAGCTCTTAGTGGTGCGTAAAAACCAGCAGAAGAAACGTAACATCAGATGATGATTTCTTTAATTTTTTTCTTTCGATCATCTTTGAGCTGGAACGAATTTTTTTATATGTAACTTTTGACTTTGAGTTGGTTCGAAGTGTAAGTTTATCTCAGAACAGAGTGTCAGATGTGTTCGGCCGACACGCAGCTTCCTACAATATTTGCCAGCTTTTAACGTGGTTGGGCTAAGATGACTCAAAGCTTGATCCACGGTGTGTGATTTATGCAAAAATTTACTCTATTCTTCTGAAGGTGTAAGAAACTACTTCAGCACACGGCTTAATAAAAATGCACACCGCGCTCATACAGTCACGTGGACGTCCCAGGTATTGAAAAACCAACACAGAGTCACGGCCTTCCTGCCAAATATAGTTGTTAGTTGGCGTCCGTTAGTTGGCGTCGTCAAACTCAGGTCGCGCAAATTTAAGCGCGCATCATAACACTTAGCGCGAATTGATCACCCGTGTTTCCTTCCACACTATTGTTTAGGAATCGCGTCTAGAAAGGCATTTGAAAAACGTACTGAAGTCTTCATTTCAAAATGGACTTGATGCGCTTGGGGTATCAGTCTCGTAAAACGGGGCTCAAACGAAAACAAAATGTGGCCAAAGATATCCATGACATGGAGGACATTGATGAGTTCTTTAGTGAGGCAGGTTGGTCGATTTCGGGCCCAGATGCATCCCATGGTACTTCCAACTCCTACGCAGCGCCTAAGGCTCAGGACAAAGCAAATACATCTCTAAGACATGATGGAAACGCGTCAAGAGTTAGGGCCGAAGTCGCATCGAGCCGAACCAGTGCACTATCTACAAAAATTCGCGGTCAAGATGGCCTGACAGCAGACTCTCCAGGATTTGACAATCAGGTTTCGCCAACGTATGAAGCTCATGATCCAGACGGAAACGCTTCTTTTTTTGACGAAAGTTTTCAAGATCCTATAGACAATGGTCACGAAGATAGCATCTCTGTGCTGCCATCAGCACCTCTGCTTATTCGAAATTCTCTGATGGATAAACAATCACAGCAGGGGCCGAAAAAACACACTCCTCGGTACACAAAGAAAATGATCACAGTGAATCCTTATCGGGGGGCCGAGTTGAATGGGGGATCTCCCGAAACTGTCGCAGCAAAGCATTTTACGCGAGTAGAACTACCTTCCGGTGAGGCCAGTCTCGGGATTCAAAGAAACAAGACTGCTATCAACGAGAAACCTCAAAATCGTGACCTCAAGAAAACCAATTTGTACGAGTCACAGTCTTTGCCATCTCCCCCTCCTGAGGGGCTACGAAGATCCAAGCGCACAAAAATCGCCCCATTGGCATTTTGGAGGAATGAAAGGATAATTTACACGAGGGCTCGTGAGAAAAATAGCGAAGTCGACAGCACATTGATTCGTGATATCAGAAAAATTCCTTTACAAGAAATCGTCGAGGTAATACACGTGCCAGAGAAGGCGGAACAAGTAATTGGAGAAAAAACGAAAAGGAAGCCCAAGTATAGAAAGAGCAAACCATCTCACAGAGAAGAGCACAAACCCAAGGACGAGAATTTTGATTATGAATCTGATCCAGGCATTGAAGGTTCCGAATGGTTTCAACGAAAATTGCTAGAAACTGAAGTATTTGAGAACGAGGAAACAATGACGAAAAGAGTAATCGCGTGGACACCTGACGGAGGAAGCTTTCAGCTGCCGCCGGCCCTGAAAGAGGAACAAAGGACGCCTGAAAATTTCGAAGTAGCTCTGCTTTTCGACTCACAGCTGAACCATTTTGCGAGTGGACTTCTCAAATTTCCTAGGGATGGTTTTAAGAGTTTGAGGACGACTGGTGATTCACTGTTCGTATTCCATGTGGCAAGAGGCCTCATCGAGGTAACATTGAACTCGGACAAATTCATCGTCACAAGGGGTTGTTCCTTTGAGATTCCCAAGTATAATATCTACAGCTTCAAGAATTTGGGACATGGAGATGCCAAATTATTTTTTGTTCAGTGCCAAACGAGTGAAGCTTGATCATGGTGAGTTCACGACATCTTTATTTCAGTTATTTATTTACGTTGCAGCGAATATGAAAAATTGAATAATTTGTTCTCAGATTTGCGTTATTTTGTTCGTCTCCACGTCGTAGTATGCAATCATTTTGACTTTAAACTCAGAGGCAGCGACTCCGAATTGCTTCAAAATCAATGCCTGGGTCACATTCAACGTATCGCCCTTCCTACACACGACAAAAGGCTCACTGAGGTAAATTTTTCCTGACTTGATCTTTGTGGGAATCTTGTACTTGTTTCTCAAGGTCTCCTCCAAGGAATGAGACATGGGTACATCCTCCTCGTTTGAGATTTGCCCGCCTCTGGAATAAACAATTCCCTCCGGAATAGTGAAGTCTATAGGTGACGCGGACTTGGCTCTGCTAAAGTCAGCCTTCGAGTAAGCCGTGAAGTAGGAAGAAACGGTGTCTGGACTCTCATCTGTGAACAACAAACCCGGAACACCGCAGCATATTTTCGAAAGTCTATGAAGATTATCCTTGTACTCCTCCTGAGCGTTATCACCGAGCGCTTTCTCCAAGACTCTTCTTTTGCCCAACAATAATTTGGAACCCACCCAATCCGATCTTATATCCTGCAACACCGGAGTACGCACATCATCCAATTGCAAAACCCATAAATACTTGTATTGATCGAGAGCTTCTCTGACTTCATCAAAAATGCGAGCTTTGTTCTCTTTGCCTTTCTTATCGGTTTGGGCTAAAGTAACCAATTTTGAACGTTTCGATCTGGGCATTTTTTGAGGGCAGAATAATGTTGTATGGGTCAATGAGATGAGATGAGCCGCGATGGCTGCCCACGAAAATTCCTTCCGCGCAATTATTACGCGCCTGAGACGAAAGCATCTGAGATGAATTTGAGCTTAAGATCTTGGGGCAACAAATAGGCATTGTCACAAAAATTGATTTTAGGGCTATGTATAGAAAAATTTGGAAGCTCCTTGTGCATTTCGTCGCTCTTTATCCACGGCCTTCTGGTAGTGGTACTCTGAACATATTCAAAGCGTAAAACACCAAATAGGCACCCAAACCATGAACTGGTGACTAGAATAAGCCAACAGTCTAAGCGAATCGAACCTTGAAGATATGCTGAGATCTCAAGCGCCAGAAGCTCCTTCCCCAGGACTGTGTGAAAGAAAGCAAAGTCTAAACCGCACGAGCATAGTCCGGAATACTGGTTTGTTCATATTGTGAATTCTGTCTGCAGCACACATTAGTCATGGCACTTCTACGGAAAAGGCTTCTGTTGGGAGCTTCGTTCTGAAAGATTGTGTATTGTTTCACATGAAGATGAATTGAGTGAAACATGGGCTAATATGTATCGAAATCTACAAAGTTTCCTCAAATGATAGCTTTCTGCTTCATTTTTTGATTTCAGGAACTAGTATAATCCTGCTTTATCGAGGTTTACCAGTCGCCGGGGACAACAGGTTCTTTCGGTGGGGGAAGGTTTCTCTCATACTTCGAGCCTCCTGGTCTCAAAGGAGGAATATAAGGGTCAGGGTGTGCGTACTCGACTAACTTGGCCCGCGTAGTCGCAATGACATTTTCCAACTCATTTGGGTCCAGGATTTTCTTGTTGGCTTCGAAAAGCGATCTTATCCGGATTGTCTCTTGCCTGTATGCGTCAAACTTGAGATTCGAGTCGAATGCAATTCTCAAGGCCCTTCGAAACAAAGACGAGACTCTCTTAGTATTGGCTTCCGTGAAAGGGGAAACGACTCTTGACATAGCTGTATGAGGGCGACTTCAACTTGGCTGAAAATGACGCTTGTCAACAGTGAATTGAGATCTGTTTAATTGGACGAATATGTTTGGTGCACTGGTTCCTTTGAATCGCGCATTCTTGGAGCCAGTCTGCTGAGACTATGGGACCTTTACTCTAATTCTTCTCGCTGACTATACACTCACAACTAATTAATTGTTGAACGGCTATTGCTGGTCTGCCACACTCATCAAACTGCCTAAAAAGGACAAAATCAATCTACCTCTCACTTCATTTATGTCCTCTGGGACTAACCAGATGAGCGCGCCAATCTTACGTGCGATGGATATCGCCAACCGGGCATTGGCATATTTCTCCTCATCGCTGATTTTTTCACCTTGGTACACCAAATCGTAGTCAACGTAACCCGGCCTTATACCGTTCAAGACATCAAGAAGGTACACGGAGTTCGACAAAGAACTATCGCTGAAGGATCTGATGCTGGAGAGTTTACCACCTTTTGCGACTTGGCTGTTCGCCCACTTCAAAATATCACCGTCGGTGATGTTCTTTCCGTTTCCAAGGCTTGACAAAGTTTTGATGATGTTACGCCTCATCAACTGCCATACTAAGCCAAGCGTCAATAATTTATTCCCATCGACGATATCAGACCCATCAATACCCACCAAGGAGAAATAATTTGCCTTTCCAATCTCGACTCCGTAGTTCGCGTTTTCCAAAGCCTTGAATCTAGAAAGTTCGCTTCCGTTGGAAGGCTTCTTATTCACGTGTTTCATCGAAACACTTCCCGGTAATACCCTTTCAAAAGCCTGTAATAGAACTAGCCCATCCTTAAGGTCTTCAAATAGGGACACAATGGGAGGGTCCACATCCAAGGAATTCAACCAAAGAGTGAAAACTCGCGCTTCTCTTTCTCCTTCCGCATCAAACTCTTCAATTTCAGGAACCTCGTGCTCTTCAATTGGATCTAAGCCAGGGTATGTGTTGAACAAATGCGCCACGAATGCAAGGTTCAACTTGGGATTGCCTGACACCAAGGATCCAGGCGTTAAATACTTTCGAACGCCAATTTTGTCTGCAAGAGCCAAAACTTGTTCGGCACGTTGCAACAAATCCTGAGTGTGCAACGGAGACAAGTCGCAAATGTCTGGCTGCAATTGATTTAATAAGATGGTGTAGTTTTCACCATCCGACACATCCTTGGAAAAATTAGAAACTCTTCTTGCTGAACCCGCATTTTTCAAATGATAATTGAACCATCTCAACAAGATTTGCTCAGGGGGCAATCTCAAAAATTGTTCAAGCGTCTCATCATCTTCTAAGAGACGATATAATTCTGGATGGTGTTTGATATCCACCTTGGATAACAAACCACGGCGAATAATTTGCCAAATCAACCCCAAAATCAAGTGCTCTTTCCCATCAATGATGTCTTCCGAATGTACATTCACAACAACGCATCCAATCGCCTTCGCTGAGTTAATCACGATGTTTGCGTTTTCAGACATTTGAAAGTTGTTGAGAGTTTTCTTCTTGGCAGATGGCAAATTTAAGACTCGGGTGTCAATAGTGTCAGGGACGGAATCGTTGATCAACATAGACAAGACCAATCCGTCCCTACATTCATCGAAGATTTGAAATGAGTCAGTACTGAATGGTAATCTTCCGCCAACAACAGCGTCACCAGCAAGCACCAGATTCACGTGGCTAGTGAATGCATATCTTTCCTCGTCGTTTATAGTGTGAGTGGTTCCGGAAGTTTTGCCGCTTATAAACGTTTTGTTTGTTGTGTTGGCTGTAGCGATAGGAGCTGCACCAATAAATGACTTCCCAGGGCTACTTGGGGCGGAAGCGCCTACGCCACCTGGGCTGGCGCCAGCTGGTGAAAGATGAATCTTGTTCACCTCGCGCCCATTCAATTTCAGTATCAATGCAACGTAGTCTTCCAACTCAACGTGACCAGATGCATCCAAGTCTACAGTCTTCAAAGCCTCCCGTGTTTCGTCATACGAGTAATGTCCAGCTTGCGAAATGGAGTTGATCACGTCCTTCTTTTCAGCCCAACCTTTATCCTCGATATCAACTTTCCTAAAGTCCTCAATGATTCCAAAAAGATCTTCTTGTTTCAACTCAGGGTGTTTTTTCTGTAATTTCAAGACATTCATCTTCGAATAAGAGTTAGCAACGGAGAAAGTGACCGAAATTAAGTGCTCGTTATTCTGCGGAGACAGTGATTGCGAGGGGCGGAGCATATTGGTTACAGCACGACCCAGTAAGTTCATTTACTTCTCGCGCGCGCGCGTGAGATCCGATAATTTCATGAACAGACTAATTGATCGTTGCACTCTGCTGACTTAATTCACGCTCGCTTTAGTCTTTTAATTTTTCCATTTTGTTTGCGTGGACTTCAGTTTCTAGCTATCGCAGCATAAACTATCTCATATCAAACATTCAATGAATGACGAACATAAGTCTGTCGCGAACCATCGGTTTGATTTAAGGGCCGCAATCGCTAGAGAGCGCTCGAGCCACGAACTCAATCGCGAATTGCCGGACGTGACCCTTGAGCAAGTTCAGCTCCAATTCGATCTTTATGAGGACGTATATGAATTACTTGTTGAAAACAGCAAGATGTGTCTTTTGACGCGTGAGTTCGTCTACAGAATCGATCTTGACGATCCTTTAAGTGTCTCCCGAGTCCCCTTGCCCTTGTTGCCGAGAGAAGATGTACCCTCTCCCAGAGCTTGGCTTCATCCTAGTGGTGAGATGATTTTTCTTCAACTAAATTCAAGAAATCATTTTCTTCTCCATAGCCTGTACTCCCAGTTTAAGCCTCTCCCTCGGCTTAAGGGTTTAAACATCGAGTTCTTGGCTTTCAGCCACCACTCAATCCAAGTGCAGTCAACAGATATAGCTATTGTCACGTATGAAGGAAACGTTCATGTTGCGTGTGTCAAATGGCATGACCCTACCATGCTTGTGAAAAAGAGGGACGACAAGTTCGTGAAGCACGCCATCACCTTGAAAAAACCGGTAAAAGGGTTGCTATTCTCAGATGACTTTCGAAAACTAGAGATATTGACGGCCGAAGGCAAAAAAATGAGCTGGCTGTTGACTTCGGATGACCTTACCTCTACGCTTCGTCAATCACCTGAAGAAAAAAATTTGTTCACGTCCCAGTGTTCTTACCAGTGTCATGTCTCGGGCTCTTCGTATTATTGTATATCAAACAGCACTGGTGAAATACGCTCCAATGATCATTGCGCAAACAGGACAAGCGGCAATCTAGCCAGTCGGCTGGATTTCGAAGCAAGAGCGAGCTACCGATCTCTTGTCTCATCTGACTATTACTTGTTATACCTTGCACCAGATGGTAAGAGCCTCATTTTGATGAGTAAGCTCCTGCAACTTTCTCCAATTTCCATTTCCTTGCAGCCTGTGATTGGTGATGAAGTCGTTTTGGGAGTCACGGCCGAGTCCACTGGCCAAACTCGCTGGCTTTTTACAAATAACAACATATACGAGATCATCCTTTCGAATGAATCTGTATCATTGTGGTATTCTTTTTACATCACGGGAGAATACGAGCATGCGCTACAAATTATCGAGACTGCTGCACAATCCTGCGACTCGATAGCCTTGAGAAATACCATTTACGCAAAGCAAGCATATGAAATGCTTCAAAAAGGGGGCTTGGGAATAGACTTGCCTCATCAAGGCCCAAAAATACAAAGGCAGCACATGAGGTACTTGGAGGAAGGGATTAGGCTTCTAGCAAAGCTGAATGAGCTGTTCGAGAAAGTCACATTGATGCTTCTACGTGGCAGTGAGGACGAGAGTGCATCTGCTCCAGTTTCCAACGCATTGATGAGGAAGTATTTTTTGCACGTTTCTGGCCATTCACGGTACCCCGATGAAAAAATTTGCAAGATTGTACTTTCAAGCTTGCTTGTGAATTCTTACTTGGAAGCAATTCATAAAGGTGCGTCGCACGAAATTTCTAGCAAACTTCTTTCAGCCAAGATTGAATCTCGTCATGATCTCATGGAAGATATGAGTGTTTCCATGTTTTCTTTCATGAAGCAAAACTTAGAGAACGTGGATAGCAAAATGATTTATGAATTAATGACTGTCATGGGTTTCGAGGAGCAACTTGTTCGATTTGCTGACTTGCTTAAGGATTATGAGTTCCTATCATTATACCACATACAAGCGGAATCATGGAATCCTGCGCTCAAAGCCTTGGAAAAGCTTTACCTCACCGATCGCCGGCGCTCAATGCAAGTGATCTATGATACATCAGCAACTTTGCTCGCAAAAGCGACAAAACCGACGATCGAGCTTTGGCTCACCTTGGAAGACGTAAATTACGAGGGCCTACTACCTGCCATTATTCAGTTTAATGACTGTCATCAATATCTTGCTCATGAGCAAAATTTGACTTTGTGGTTCCTCCTGGAGATCATTTTAAAAAAGCGCGTTAACAGCTCGATGATCAGTGATCAATATTTGGCAATGCTTGCATCACACTCCATTCGCGAAGATGATCAAGTGATCAACAATGCCATATTGAAGACCTTAGAAACCTTGCGTGGATATGCATCCGACTCCAATCAACAGGTACTCTTTGATGCAAATTTTTTGTTGCGGACGTGCTTGCGCTTCGGGAGAATTGAGCCCGCAGTCTCAATACTTCTTCATGACTTACGTCAGTACGACACCGCCCTAACCCTTTCTTTGGACTCCTGTTCCTACCCTTTAAGTGAAGCAGTTCTCAAGATTTTTGACGAGCACTTCCTTGGCAAAAATTGTAGCATCGAGAGAAAGAACGCCGCATCAGCTTCAAACGAGAACAACAATCCTTTTCTTCCAGGATCTAGCAAGACCAGACTTGAGGACGGTCATTTGAATACTCGCAGAATATTGTGGCGCACGTATGCACGATCCCTAATCGAACGTGCATGCAATGCCCCTGATGCCGATTTTCGAACGATGCGCAATCATGTGCGTCACCTGAATCAAGGAAACTTTTGCGTATCTGAGAGAGCTGGGGCTGAGCAAGCGGAGGAGTTGACGGCAAGGATATCGCCGGGGCTACCAAGCTCTCAATTGTGCGAGGTTTTGGATTACGTTTTTGGACTTTCCAAATTCTTCAGTGGCTCAGAAGATCTTCTTACACTCAAGGACCTCTTGCCGTTACTTCCTGAGTCTATAATCATAGATCAATTCAGGGATGATATTGTGGAATCATTGCACCGGTACAACAATGAGATAAACCGTCTAACGATTGAGATGGAAGAATCTGCTTCCACCTCTCTGAAATTATTGAAACAGATAGGGATATCAAATCTAAGAAGAGAACAAGGCGAACTCTACAGCATAATTGAGGCAGGAGAGTCCTGTTGCTTGTGTCGCGAGATGTTGATCGAGAAAGATGCGTTGGTTTTTACGAATTGTCACCACGGTTGCCATAAGGAGTGCGCGGCACGATTTTTTTTGCAACTGAAAGGTAACTACCAGTTGAAGAAAATCATGCAATCAATTAAGAATCTGTCCGGCACTGTAAGCAAATCTTATCTTGATGACTTTTTAGCAAAGTCGTGTCCTTCATGCAATGAGAGCAACCTTAACAATATTGAGGGTGAACTAACGAGCAAATTCGAAAGCATGGGCTGGTCGCTGTCGCACGTGACCATCTCTCGCACTTGACTTTTTTTGCAGGCTCATCGCCTCATCTCTTCCGTACCATACCACAAAAATGGGAAAAACGCAAAAGAAGAACAGCAAGGGTCGTTTAGATCGCTATTACTATCTTGCAAAGGAGAAAGGCTACCGAGCTCGTTCATCTTTTAAGATTATACAAATCAATGAAAAGTATGGTCACTTCTTGGAAAAGTCCAAGGTAGTCATTGATTTATGCGCTGCTCCAGGCTCTTGGTGCCAAGTGGCATCAAATTTATGCCCAATCAATTCTTTGATAGTTGGTGTCGACATAGTTCCAATCAAACCTCTCCCAAACTGCATCACGTTTCAGTCAGATATCACAACAGAAGATTGCAGGTCTAAGCTAAGAGGGCACCTCAAGACTTGGAAAGCTGATACAGTTCTTCACGATGGTGCACCGAATGTTGGCTTAGGTTGGGTTCAAGATGCTTTCACCCAATCTCAGTTGGTTTTGAAAGCTTTAAGGCTCGCCACTGAACATTTGATCCAAGGAGGTACCTTTGTGACTAAGGTATTCAGATCCAAAGATTACAACAATTTGATGTGGGTGTTCCAACAGCTTTTCGAGAAAGTAGAGGCCACCAAGCCACCATCTTCTCGTAACGTGTCTGCAGAGATATTTGTGGTTTGTCAAAATTACAAGGCGCCAAAAAAGCTAGATCCACGTTTACTAGAATTAAAGGAGGTTTTCGAGGAGGTCGTGCTGGGAAAAGCAAACAATGAAGCAAAGGTGTTCAACCCGGAAAAGCACACACGTAAAAGACAAGGGTACGATGAAGGTGACTACTTGCTCTACAAGGAAATGCCGCTCTTGGATTTCATCAGGGATGAAGAGCCTATCAATGTTTTGGGTACACTAAACAAGTTAATTGAGCCCACGAGCGATGATCAAGAATGGAAAGTTATCAAGAAGTTGAGACATTGTACTTCTGAGTTTCGTGAGTGTATCAAAGACTTGAAGGTCTTGGGTAAAAAGGACTTCAAACTTATCCTCAAGTTTAGGAAAGAAGCTAGAGAAATTTTAGGTCTTGACGATCAAACTGATTCTGAAGAGACTGACTCGAATAAAACGTTTTTGACTGAAGACGAAAGAATTAATTCAGAGCTTGCCAAAATGTCAGAGAGACTTAAGCAGAAGAAGAAGCGCGAAAAAAAACGTGCCAATGAAGTCAAGCAGAAGGAGATCGTACGTGCTCAAATGAACATGATGACTGACATGACCATTGGAATTGAAGCAGGTCAAACAGGGGCTTCTCCTATCTTCAGCTTAGCGACTGCTGAAAAAACGGGGCAACTTGATGATCTCGCGAGGGGTAAAAAGAAGTTGGTTTTCAACGAACAGCTGTCTGCCGAAAGTGCTGATGCAGACTCAAACGCTTTGACAGTTGACTCCGAGACTGAGGCCGATAATTTGGAGGCTCTGCTCGATGACATGTATGCGCAATATAAGCAAAAGAGAGCTGAGAGAAGCTCCAACTTCAGAGCGAAGATGATGCGGGGCGATGCTGATGATGAGCCATGGGACGGCATTGCTTCTAACGACGAAGGAAGCGAAGACGACGAGCGCCTGTTTGACTTGGACTCCGACTCGGATGAAGACTCAGACTCAGATGAAAAGATTCGTCAAATTATGATGGAAAAGCAGCAGAACACCTCACTTCAGACTACTTCCGCTTTCTTTGCATCTAATCCTGTATTTTCGGAGGTGTGTGATGAAGAATTGCTCAATGAGTTGAGTGATAATCGTGTGACTGATTCCTCTGATAATTCCTCAAGAGCAAGTCGAGTAAGCCATCAGAGTGATATGGAATTAGTGCAAGCTGAAGTCGATGGAACCGATGAAACCAACTCCGATGAAGAGAGTATTGGCCGCAACCTCAAGTCGGCTCAAACGCAAAAGGAGAGAGTGGACCTTAACACTGTGGAGGCAATGACTCTCGCTCATCAAGTGGCTCTTGGAAAAATGAATAAACACGATTTGATAAATGAAGGCATCAACAAGTATGCGTTCAGAGACACGGAAAATCTCCCTGAGTGGTTTATGGACGACGAAAAGACACACTCGAGAGTCGTGAAGCCAATCACGAAGGAGGCTGCTGCTGCTATAAGAGAGAAGATGAAAGAAATGAATGCACGCCCAATCAAGAAGGTGTTGGAGGCACAGGGAAGAAAAAAGATGAGAGCTTTGAGAAGGCTCGAAAAACTCAAAAAGAAGAGTGACTTGATCAACGAGGACGGCGCTAAAAGTGAGAAGGATAAGGCGGAAGAGATACTGAGCTTGATGCGGAAATTGACGAAGAAGCAAAAGGTAAAGCCCAAGACAACTTTAGTCGTAGCAAAGGGCCACAATAGGGGCCTAAGCGGAAGGCCGAAGGGTGTCAAAGGAAAGTATAAAATGGTTGACGGTGTCATGAAGAATGAGCAAAGGGCATTGAAACGCATTGCAAAAAAACACAAGAAATGAGGGGGCTAGATAGGGTTTGAATGCGACTCATGTTCACCAAAGAATCAAAGACACTCAGAACAAGACGTGTAACCAGTCGACGATTTACACGTGTATATTCATTATGGCCTTCGGAATTAAGCTCTCAGAATCGTCTTTAACAACGTATTGTAACAATAAGCCAGCATTTGTGATGTCGCTGTAATCAGTTCTTGTTGGTCCGCGACAAACAAATCTGCGTTGTAACTTGTAAGCATGCACATCGATAGCTCTTGTGCGGTACGACTACGCCCTTTCTCCACACACAAACGAATTATTCCCTCACAAAATCTTGAGGCATGACCCTTCTCAATGAAACAAAAAAGATGAATCATGTGCTGTTTGATAATCTGTACTTTAGTCAATCTCCTCTTTCTCACTCGCATTGGAGATGCTCCTTAAATCGGCGTCTAACTTAGAAACTTCCATGAGCCTGCAATCAATATCCGTCATCTCGATCAACTCTAGACTATGTCTTGAGTTTAGACTCTCTGCATCGCTCAACCCTACATCATGTTTAGAAACCAAAGTCTCTGCATCGCTGAAAGCTGCATAGCTCAAATCTGGAAAATCGTGAGTATCCAGAGACTCTGCTTCGCTCTCTTCTTCCGCGCTCTGCGTACGAGTGGCACAAACGTCTTTTTATCCTCTTCGAATCTACAAATCACTGTAAGCGTCGCTCTATTCGGACCTCAGGGCGATTTCTTTTCTTCGCCCAAGTCTTGTAAGTTGACGATAACGCCAGACTGCACTTCGCCCACACCACTCGAATGTTGCTTAGTCTTGGTGTCAAGAGCGCGTGATCGGGGTTTGAAATTTTGGTCTCACTCGACTTTGATACCTAATCAAAAGACATTTTTCCCGTTCCGAATAATACCTCTTGCCTTCACAACAGCCAACATTTTGATAGCGGTTCTAGGTCCTCAAGCATGCATTTGTTAAAGAAATCTCAAAATATGTGATTTTTTTTTTTTGCTTGATTATTCAAGTATGGCCCAAATATGTTATTAAATTTATTATCTCAAATTATCACAAATATCTCGATTATTTGAGCGGAAGATATGATTCTTCACTACAGACAAAATT
>ERZ794936.165-NODE-165-length-40753-cov-6.719470_pt1 | contig 40753 bp, 18 predicted proteins | sample MGYA00511083_ERZ794936 | MGnify/ENA primary metagenome ERZ794936 (study PRJEB30137, sample SAMN04331409) | food metagenome | isolation source: Y2 must sample point D1 replicate A | place: Australia: South Australia | collected 2014 ... | reverse complement strand
TTTTTTTTTCTTGTTTATTTTCAAATTATTCAGTCGGCTATTCTTAAAAAAAAGTAGAAAATTCAACTAATAATCTAACGACTAAATATTAAGCGGCAATTTTCTTCTAAAATGTGGAAATAGTCATTGGACACCTCATATTAATCGCCGAAACTGTGACAGTATGCTGTTATGAGAGATAAACGGAATTTAAAATGCTTTTTTTTTATATACAGTACATAGTGCATCATTTTTTTACCCTTTTTTGAAGGGTGAAAAAAATTTTAAAAGTCCAAGTCTATGGAACCAATGGTATATCCGTTCTCTTCTAGGATATTGTCAAATTGTTGTTCTGTAATTTTATCTTCATGATCCGAACCTGATGTGGATTGAAGACTATGCTCTTTGATGAAATTGTCAAATGCATCCAATGAGGAAAAGTCCACTTCCTCTGTTTTATATGGATTCTTAATATCAGTTGATTCCGAATCATCAACGTTTATGTTATTCTTGGCTTTTTCATTCATAATCATGAATTCCCGCGTGATCTTTGTTTTATCCGTATGCAATTCACCAAAGGGCGCATTGAACTCATTCAATTTTCTTTTGTCTTCTTTAGTGAATACAGAGTGTTTTTCATCTAAAAACAAATCAGTTTCAGCTGGTTTGTTGGGTACAAATTCCAAATCGTCATCCAAGGTAATTTTATTGTTGCTATTCATCATCTTTTGCACAGACTTTGATTGTGTATCCAAGAGACTTAGATAGTCGTCATTTTCCTCCTCAATTCCAAACGCACTGTTTTTCAACTTCTTGTTTATCCAGAAATTGTCCAGTTCTTCCTTATCTTCATCATCACGAGCCTCACTAAATTCATCCAGCACTAAACTTTTATATCTTATCAACCCATTGTCCGAACTTTTCAATTTATTGGTCGTTGTTGTGTTTTTGGTAGCTGCAAATGACCCTGTTTTAGTGACAGTGATGTTTTTTCTCAAAAGCTTTCTTTTGGCATTGGCATCTAAATTCTTTGAGTTTATTATACTCTTGTTTCTATGCGTATTTGTTAATATGTGATTATTACTTTTGAGCTCCAGCGGCACTCTTTTATTTGGTGATACGTGGTTCAATTTATCTGGTGACAACTTTGACAATCTCTTTTTGGAAGGAGAAATTGAAGAAAGTAACCGCAAACTTTGATTGCTATCTTGTCTATCGTCATCATTTATGTTTTCGTCATCGCTGTAGTGTAGATTCAATACATTACTTGACATCATGAGTGCTGAAAAGAATGTAATTTCACGTTATATCTAACTTTTTTTTTGATAATATGTGTATTTTAAGTAAACTACTCTATGATTTTATTTCTGGTTCAGCTATACATCTGTTTTTTTACTTCTAAAGCAAATATGGACATATATATTAGTCCTTTCAATGATTCTGTATTTAAACGTGCTGAACTGGATCCTCTCCTATTTTTGTAAACCCCCATGCAAAAAAAAAAAAGATCATATCGCGTTACTCTGGTTCTTTCATCATTGCTCGTATTTTTTGGTGTTGCACGTGTTTTCTTATATCCGTTCAAATAAGTCCCGTGACATTATCGGAGTTTAACTATTTTTGTTTTCAATTAAAAAAAAAAAAATTTTTTTTTTTCTTTCTTTTTTCAGTTCTGCTATTATACTGATTTATTCGATATATCTTCACATTGGAGTTTCATTAACAATCATTTCAATTGAAAGTTAAAACCAACACACTATACACAAATTAAACCCCATGCTTAATAAATTATTTATGAGATCTATTTCTCAAACCAATACTAGACCACTTTCTATGCTTGTAGGTAACAGAACTGGTCTACTTTCAAACAGCATAATTAAACAATCCATTCCTAAACTTCAACCAATTCAAAATAATTCCCTTTCAAATGCTCTAGACATAACTACACCACAACCTTCTTTTAGCATATTACAATTAATCACAAAGAGATTTTTAAAGGTCAACTTCAGAATAACAAGACTAAAAAAGAAAAGAAAATTCGGATTCCTAGCTAGAAATAAAACAGTCACTGGTAAGAAGATTCTTGCTGCTAAGAAGAAAAAAGGTAGAAGATTCCTAACTTATTAAATAAAATGTATATCAAGAATTTAAATTTAAGAATCATGTAAATATGAATATGTTGTTTCAATACTGCTTTTTTTTTTTTTTTTTTTCAATTTTTTCTTTTAAAATTATATACAGGTTATACTATTAAAGATATGCTTGCTTACTTCTTTGTATACTCAATTTCAACTGGTTCAAATTTATCACATTCAAAAGTCAATGAGCACATGAAGATCAAGTTCTTTTTACTGTTGACGTTATGTGTTTCTATACTTTTATTCAAGCCATTTCTGACACTAATTACATTTTCTAGAATTTGTACATCTGTTAAATTATTGACATTACCCATTTGAACGGTTTTAGTTAAGAATTCTGGACCTTCAGTATCAATCATTATCTTTCTTTGCAAACTAGAACTATTTGAAGCAATGACTTCATTTATATCTTTACCAACTGTACCTCTCTTAGCAGATGGCATTAAACCTAAAGGACCTAATATCTTGGCAGCTGCACCCAATTTAGATGATATGGTGGTGGATGCATAACATCTTTCAAATGAAGAAGCATCAAATTCACCAGTAATAATTTGATTCAAAGTATCTATACCAGTAACATAGTAATTTTCTTTGTCTTCAAGGTATTTTGAAGAAACTTCTTTCAAATCACCTACTAAAACCAAACTCTTATTTTTGATAACTTCACCATTATCGTGTACCAAATTGACTTGAGATTTTATGTTTATTTTATTGATAGGAGAAGCTATCTTGAAGTTTAAGTGACACAAACCGCTAGATTGTTTACTAGCCAATTCGTTTCTAATATTTTGCAATACTTTGATCATGGAAACAGGGGCTCTTCTGGAATATATTTCATTGGCTTCGGTTACAAACTTTTCAAAATTGGCTTGTCTTTCGGCTTCAGCCTTTTCTTCTTCATAAGTACCATTCTTTATAGATTCCACCATTTTAGACTTCAAAGCTGCTTGAACTGCTTCTTCTTTTACTCTTTTAGGATTCTTGTATGATTGTCCTAAAATTGGATAGTATTTTAAAGTCTTTGTTCTCTTTGCTACGGTGACTCTTGCGTTAGCAAAAACTTGTGTCTTAGTTAATAATCTACCATAAGAAAGCATTATATATATATCAAATGTTTGGTTTTATATTTGGTCTTTCATCAACATATTTACCTCTTCTATCTGCATATTATGTCTTTGATGAAAATTTTTACATTTTTTAAAAAAAAAAAAAAATATCCATACTTGTATTTGGTGAAAAAAAAAAATATATATATGAGAAGAGCTATTGCATCTTGTCACATGACCGATTTATATAGTTAATGACATATTACAAACCTAAGTACTACTGACATGTTTTCTTCTACCTGTCAAGGCATTCTTAGTTTTCACATAAACAGGGGAATTGACATTTATTTTGTTATTTGTCTTCAAAATCTCCAAAACCAATTTCTCGTGAGGACCTTGAACTAAAATATCACTCTTGGTTACAGTCAGCTTAGTAAATCCAGTGATGTTGTTCTCGTCATTTGAATCTTCAAAGTTGTTAAGAATGGCTGCATAGGTAGGCATTTTTAACTCTTCAAAGGTAACAGAAGCATTACATTTTAGTTTCAAAACATTTGCCAATTGCTTCATATCTAGGTTGTATGCCCACAAGTTGGAAATTCTAGTGATGATTTTGTTTCTTGAACTTTCTTGCTTTATCATTATTGGCAAGATTTCCATTGGGGAAATAGTACTGTTCAATAAAGATGTTTTTATAGGCGTGTGATAAACTGGAACAGTCTTTTCAGAGTCCTTGTAAGCTTGGAAAAAAAAGTTGAATGCTGATGCATTGTTTAAGATCTTATTTGCAATATCTTTTTTATCAATGTATTCTTCATCTTTAGATTTTAAAAGTTTAGCTAAACAATCATCCAATTTGACTTTCTTTTTGGTTTTAGTATCAAATAGTTTATTTTCAGCAATATACTTATCGATAAAAGCTTTTAGTTCACTTTGGGTGTAATAGTCTTGCTCGTCGGCAGACATTACCAATCTTGCTGCATCGCCTGTTTTTGGCTTGTATAATATATTGGCAGCCATAAAATCAATTTTTTCAACTTTTTTCTTATCATTTGACTTCTTGGCAGAAGACTCAATCAAAGGTTTGTAACTAATAAAAAACTTCAAATCATCATTATTCTTTATAGTTTCAGAATCTGATACCATGCCTATAATTTGTGCATCTCCATTCTTTGAAGTCTTGACTTTAATTAATGATGATTTTTCCCAAGCCTTGAACAATTTAGCTGCTTTTTTAAAGGTGGAATTCTTTACATTAATTTGATCTATTGGAGCATCATATGGTATGTAGTTTAATATAAATTGTGAAATAAAATTAGAGCCAGTACATGGGAAATCAACTTTGACTTTTTGCGTTATCAAATAATACAAAGCCATGTTCAAATAATCATCAACTTCCTTGGCACTAAGAACTGTTTTACCTTCATCTGGATCTTCATGTGATTCTTTAATTTCTAATTGCTCTATATCTGGAGTTTGCTCTTGCTCATCGTCGCTATCAGCCGCAATCTCCTTTACTGCATTTGGTGGATCAAAGTTGACCTCAAAAGTTCTCTTCAAAAAATCATTCCATGTATGCAAAACAGTAACAATCATACCAGTTTCTCCTGCTTTATCGGCATCTTCCATCAAAACACCTACTGCTTTAACAAACTTTGGCTGTTTATAATCAGATATACCCACAATTGTACCTTTAACTAGTTTATCTATATATTGCGGTTCACTGTAAAAATTTTTGTATTGGTTTGGTAACGCACAGCCTCTTATTGACAAATCAGACCCATTAACCATTATAATCTCATCCAATACATAACTATTGGTGACTACCACAGGTATTAAATCCTTGTAAAGCCAAGTTGTGTATACTGTAGGAAAAAATTCTAGTTTATTCTTCTTTAAAGTTTTGTTAAAATTAAACAGTTTATAATCTTTACTTAAAGAATTAATTAGTACCCATGTTGGTACTTTATAGGTCGTTTCTGATTCTTTATTTTTTACAGTTGCTGAATATACTATTCCTTTGCTAACTGTTGATTCAAATTGTGTTTTTTGAACAGATTTATTATCAATGGTGTATTCATCTGTAATTAAATCCGGTAACTCATCAAGAAGTAAAACGTTGCCGATGATGTCTTTGTTCAATTTTTTCAAATCAGACGACTTAATATTATTACTAGTTTTAAAATTAGGTTGTTTTTTAAACATTATAGCCCTTTCTCTTAAATGGTTTGGTTGGTGTTCATTAATCCATATTTTAAAAATTTATGTTACCAATCCAGAATAAGGTGAAATTTTACGTTTTAATTCATCTACTTTTTTTTTTCAAATATAATATTTCAAGAAAAACACGTGATAATCACGTTTTTGTAAAAAACAGTTATTGAGTTCTTGTTATAAGAAGAAAAACGTGAGGATTTATAGATTTTGTGAACAAAGCTTATCAATACTCATTTTGAAAGATTTAAGTTATGTAAAACTAAGCAAACACAAGTTATCTTGATAATTTCTAGAAAGAAAGCATACAAAAGTGTATAACCAAAATGATCTCTATTGATGATTGGTTTGCAGTTTCAGATAAATTTAAAGAACAAATATTATTTGCTGTTTCATCTCCGAATATTCAGAACTCATCGAGTACAATATCTTTTAAAGTTTGTTTGGTGAACACAAATTTGACATTTGCTTTGATAAAAGGGTCATCAAGAAGCAAACAAAAAAATTTAAATATATGCTGCAGAACTGGGATTCCCGTAGACACATCTACAAAATGTTTCAAACCTGTTTTTGTTGTGCCGCTTGAAGACTCCAACATGAGTTTGGGAAAGCAACTTATAGACTATAGTTGGGTTACTGTAAAACATCCAAAATTTCACAAAAACAGATTGTTCTTGGTATTAACAACTGAAAATTACAACATCGTGTATGAAATACCTGATCCTTTGATCACTGCGGACTCTCACATAGGTTTACAAACTTGTTCATTGATACACTACCAAAAGCATTCAAAAAAACTCGGCATAACTAATGTTTGTGATACATCATTTGGATTTTCTTACAGTCAACCTGTTTTGCCACAATTAAAGCTTGATCTTGATTTTCCTTGGAATGATCAATTTTTGAAGCATGATGATAACCTTGCACTTGATGCAACCAATGACATAATTAGCAAAGCACTACCTTTTGGTAAAAAAGACAAAGATTTATTTAGTATTTATCACACAAATATGCTTAAATCAGTTACTGGTAAATCATGGCTCCATGATGACAAATTTGAAGACTACGGAGACCTTTTTTTTGTCAGTATATTTACCTCAAAAAATGCCGAAGATGCATGCATTCAGTTTGAAAATATGTGCTTTACCACAAATAAAAACAAAGCTAGTGGTATTTTTAATAAATTTAGTTTCAATGAAGATAATCTATTTATATTTGACTTGTGGAGTTACATTTCTTTGAGACGTAGACTGATAGATTCGGTGAAATTAGCAGAAAATGATGTTTCGGTATTAAGACAGTCTATTTCCAAAATTGAGGATGCATGGCTGAATATCATTAATCAAAGGCAATATCCCGAAAATGGTAACATATTTGACTGTTTATCTGACTTTTTGATATATGGAACTGTGGATGCTTCCACAGTCTCGTTTTTGGATAATTGTTTTTCAGCCAAAAACTTGAAAAAGCTAGTTAATAGTATCAAATCAGCATACGAAAACGCCAAAAAAGTAACTACTTTGCTATCAAGTTTACATCTTTTGAAAAGCAATGTGGAATATTTTGTTGCTTTGCTAGAAGCTAAGAAAGAATTCAGTTGTTTAATCGAAGATGAATTGCTCAATGATTGTAATCTGCTTTTGAATAATTTGGAATGTTTTTTTAACCATAGTCCCCAAACAGATTGTTTTACCACGACTATGCTATTTGAGCTTTTACCTAAAGAAATAAAATCTCATGAGACGTTTATCACGTGGATTACTGACTTATCAAAAAAGCATTTCAATGTTAGCAACATTAACAACACTAGTATGGAAACGGATTTAACAATCTACAAATATTTAAAAGAATGCACTCAGAAATTTTTTAACAATCCAAATAAAAACGCTTTAAACAAAACTCATGAAAATACGGATGTCCTGAGTCTACTAGTTGCAAACGTTGAAAAAATGAACTTTAAGAAGTTCATGGAATTAGATGATGTGACAGATCTCCCAGATAAGATTCAAACTTTAATTATTGAATATATGGGCTTCTGATCACGTGTGCGAGAGCAGTAAGCGAAAAAGGAAAAAAAATGGTGGTAAAAAAAAAGCATGTAGCGTTTTATTGTGGTGGTTTAAAAAAAAAAAAAAGAGAGTAAATTCAATATGGCATCTGATACGAATCCATATTTAAAATCCTATAGACACAATTGAAAATTATCATATCCCACAATTCTTCAATTGTGGTGAATCTTTTTTTATTGTGAAGGATTTGATTAAATGTGAGTCGTTAATGGACAAAAACGTTAGAAAAAAAAATTGGGGTGGTAAGATTTGTATGATTATGTGGCAGCAAATTATACACCCAATAGTCACCATTTATATACTATTTATATTTTAGGATAATTACATCATTATACGTTTTTAGGTAATATGAGTAGTTTTGGATAGCATTGAATGGTATATAATGAAAAAGTAATACTATTATTTTACATAACTTGAATTTGCAGTACAACAGTTGTTACATTTGTTAGTAGAAAAACCAAAATTTAACTACATTTGGAAAATTGAAGATCGATTAACTTAAATCCCCCCACAGTTAACCATAATCAACACATTAATAATTATAAATACAACATCATATAATTATTATCAATTGAGTCAATCGAATTCTTAAATAGAACATATATAAAGAGAAGAACTTCACGGATTTTTAGAGAATATCTTTATACTTATTCTATATTCAACAAAATAGTAAAATAATATAATAGCAATAACCAAAAATAATTAAACAAACATAATGTCTTCCAAAGGTCAAGAAAATAATCTTGCTGATGAATCTCAGGAATCATTACCAAAAGGATTACACATAAACGATTACAATGAAAAGACTATAACCTTGAAAGATTTCTACCAAGAAAACTTAAAAGTGTCCAATGGTTTACCATCAGCCATTAAAGCATACTTAACTCGTTTGTTTCCTTTAATTCACTGGTTACCTAAGTATTCATTAATTTGGTTATACAACGATTTTGTCGCTGGTATATCTGTTGGGTTCTGTTTAGTCCCCCAATCCATGTCTTACGCAAAGCTAGCTGGATTGCCTGTTGAGTATGGTTTATACTCTGCCTTCATTGGTGCTTTTTTCTATTCCTTGTTTGCTAGTTCAAAGGATGTTTGTATTGGTCCTGTTGCCGTTGCTTCTATTCAAACAGCTAAGGCTATTCACAATGTAGCTTCCGAGCTTGGTGATAAATACGACGATTCAATGGCTCCAATCATTGCCACTCAATTGGCTTTATATTGTGGTGCCATTGCTGCTGGTATAGGTTTTTTGAGATTGGGTTTCTTAGCCGAATTTATTTCTAGTGTTGCCATTACCGGGTTTGTTACTGGTTCCGCTGTCAATATTTGTTGGGGTCAAGTTCCTGGTCTTTTAGGATACAGTAAAAAAGTCAACTCCAAAACATCTACCTACAAAGTTATTATTAACACTTTAAAACATTTACCTGATGGTAATATCAATGCTGTTTTTGGTGTTGTTCCATTAGCTATATTACTTTTCATTAAGTGGTTCTGTTCTAAAAAGGCACCAGCCTTAGTAGCCAAGAAGACTCACTGGTCAAAAAAGAAACAATTAATTATAAAACAAATATTATTCTATGTTGACAATTTAAGAATTGCTTTGGTTATTGTTGTTTTTACCTTAATCTCATGGGGTGAATGGAGACACAACAAAAAATCCAAGGCTATCAAGAGAATTGGTGATGTTCCAAGTGGATTCAAACATGTTGGTGTTATGACATACGATAAATCTTTAGCTCCAAAGATTGCCAAGCAAATTCCTGCAACTGTCATAGTTTTAGTTTTGGAACACATTTCTATTTCCAAGGCTTTTGGTAGAGTCAGTGATTATAGAATTGATCCTAATCAAGAAATTCTATCCATTGGTGTTTCCAATTTAATCGGTACCTTCTTTAATGCATACCCAGCCACTGGATCCTTCTCTAGATCTAGTTTGAAACATAAATGTAATGTCTCTACTCCAATTTCTGGATTCTTTACTGGTGCTTGTGTTCTTTTAGCCTTGTACTGTTTCACCAAGGCCTTTTACTTCATTCCTAGTGCTACTTTATGTGCTGTCATCATTAGTGCTGTTTTCGATTTAGTAGCTTCTTATAAGACTACTTGGTTCTTCTACAAAACAGCACCATTGGACTTTGCTGGTTTTTTGATCACTGTTTTGATCACTATATTTTCCTCTTTAGATAATGGTATCTACTTTGCTATGTGTTGGTCTGCTGCTATCTTGTTATTGAAGAGTGCTTTCCCTAAAGGACAATTTTTGGGAAGAGTTAAAATAGCAGAAGTTATCACACCAAATGTTGTAACTGAAAATGGATTAGTATTTGATCCTTTAGAAGGATCTGGTGCCGATTCTGTATCTTCAGATGAATTTTTAGAAGAAGGTAAAAAATTGACTACCATAACTTCTGTTGAAAGAAAAGCTTCTGACGTTTCTGAAATCTATGGTCCTCAACAAAATATTAAGTACTATACCAGATGGATTCCTTTGAATAATGCTTACAATAAGGAAATCAATCCAGACGTGGAAGTTTTGCCTCCACCTGAAGGTGTTTTAGTCTATAGAGTTAACGACAACTGGAGTTACTTGAATTGTACTAGACATTATGACACCATATTTGATAAGATCACTGCTACTTATGCTAAAGGTAAGAAAGTTGATACTGATGGTAATGAGTTCTTTGAATACAAGTGGAACGATGCTAGTGACATTCCATATTTCTGGAATAACTTTACCTGGCAAAAAATCAAGACCTTCAATCCTGCTGATCCAGTCACTGTCATAACTGCTAAGCATGAAGAAGATACCGAATCTATAGTAGAAAATGAATTAAAATCTTCTAAACCAAAGTTAAAAATTGTTCACTTGGATTTCTCCTCTGTTACCCAAGTCGACACTACATCTGTTGCTACTTTAGTTGACTTGAAGAAAGCTGTAAGAAGATTTGCTCATGACGATTCCATTGAATTCCACTTCTCAGGAATTATTTCTCCTTGGATCAAAAGATCTTTGGTCAACGCTGGATTTGGTGCTCTAAACGATGAAAACTTTGCTTCTAACCATGTAGTATCATATCACGTTTCCAACGAACATCAAAGCACTGGTGATCAATTGCTAGTAACTAACGAGACTGGTTCTTCAGTTTACTACGATGCCATTACTGGAATTAATTACCCATTCTTCCACATTGATATTCCTGAATATTCTTTGTGGAACTTGAAATAGATTATATATTTGATATTTATAATTTAACTACAGTTACAGTTCATTTCTTAATAGTGTTAAATCCGTTTTAGCTAACATTTTTTTTTATATATAACTTGATAATGATTTCTTTCTACAGCGAAAATGAATTATACCCTTTTCGATATCGTTAAACGGCTACTCAAGGAAATCTAATATTTTTTTTTTTTTTTCACCTACAAAAATGTATACTTACAATATTTAAAATAATAAGTAACACTTGTTTAATCCCCCACAAAATACACCACATATCTTTGACAGATGGATGAAGATATGAGTGAAAATTTGTTTCCACCAATGAATCAAAATTCAAATGATTTGGAAACTGCAGATATCAACACAACAAGTTCATCTATCTTTAAAAATCAAAATACAACCATTAACAATCCTGAGGAAGAATCCGTTGAAAATTATGAGATGGAGCTGAATAGAGAAGCACCTGGACTGTTTCCACCACTCAAGAGCATAAACAGATATGAGTCAAGTGATGATATGTTTCAAAATGAAGATGTATTGACCGATTTGGACAAAGACATTACCACAGAGACAGAATCACAGGAAACTTTTAACAAATACAAACATAAGAACATAGATTTCAAGACTTTTCAGAAACGGATTCTGGAAAAACTTCCTGTAGATTATGAAAATCAATTGATTAATGATAAGTTTTTTTTAACCAAGATGTACACGCTTAATGAGATGATCACATTTGAAGATTTTGATAGCTATGAAAGATATTTGTTTTTTGAAGATAAACTTCGTGATTATTTAAACAATCTAAACGATGGAAGCATTGAGAACCCAGAAGATTGGGCCAAGAGAAATAACAAGGAACACAGAACTTCTGAAGCTAATACAACTGGTTTAAATATACCCATCATTGCAGAGGAGGGATTGAACGATCTGTATCTCTACAGCAGAGAACCCGATATAAGATTTTTTAAAAAGATGAAACATAACAAAAAGACATTGAAGCTAATGCGTGGTTTTAAAAAGAAGTTTCAAAAGGAGAAAGTTCGTCCTCCTGAGCATAAACTTGAAAAACTTGGAAGTGGACCACCAACAATCATACTTGATGATGCAAACAGTATACTCAATTTCAAGTCATGCAATAAAATTGACGACAAAATATATCAGACATCGGACTTTATCAGTGAGTATAATGATGAGCGTTTTGAAAGAGATTTTGAGTTGAAAAATCTTCACACAAATGTACTTAATAGCAATACAGACAAAAAATATATTCCTGAAAAAGACACCGTTCATAAATCCTCAGTTAAGAAAGAATACGGATTGCAAAGAAAACTTAGAATGAGGCATCTTCAAATGCTGAGTATTGGGGCATCTATTGGAATAGGACTGTTTTTGCAAAGTGGAAAGGCTATCAGGATTGCAGGTGGTTTTGGTGCCTGGCTGGGGTTTTTCATTTCAGCCACCTTGATAACCGCAACTTTGTTGTGTTTTGGGGAGATTGTTGCACTGTTACCTGTGAACACTGGTGTTCCAGGGATTCTCAATCGTTTTCTTAATCCTAGTTTGTCGTTTAGTGTGAGTTGGGTTTACTTGATATCATACTGTATTTCTGTTCCATCTGAAATATTGGCTAGTTCTTTATTACTGGGGTATTTTGAAAACACCCAAAAATTTATGGAAGATTCGAGAGGAAACTTTGCTGCTGTATTGGTCCTTTTTACCTCATTCATAATTTTTATCAATCTACTGGATGTTAGAGTATATGCAGAATTTGAGTATATAACTTCAACGATTAAGATTATCATCATTGTGGGCATGATAATTTTTATGATTATTCTGAATGCAGGAGCTGTGAAAACATCTAAATTCTCGTCTTCGTATATAGGTTTCCGGTATTGGGACTCAAGCAAAGACATTAAATCAGAACCATCTATAACATTTGGTGCTTTTAGACCTACCTTTGATTTAAAAGACATGGGCTTTGGTGCAAGAAACGGAGTCAAGGGGTTTGGTGGAGTGATATTACAAATCATTGCTTCGAGTACCGTTGCATTGTATTCTTACATTGGTACCGAAATTGGGTATGTGGGAGCAGCTGAGTCATCCGTTCAATTGAGAAGATCTATTTCTTCAGTAACTAAAAGAATCTACATAAGGGTAATTTTGTTTTATCTTGTTTCAATATTTTTGATTGCATTGCTGCTATACAGCGGAGATCCAAGACTACTAAGATACAGAGATGATGGTCATTCTATTGATGAAAATTCTGTTCAAACTCAGATTCAAACCGTTCTTAATGCTTTGCACTTAGATACTTGTAGATCGATTAGTTCATACAAAAACTTTGATTCACAAACTACCGCAATGCAATCACCATGGATTATAGTATTTTCCAACTTTGGTTTATGCAAACTGGCAAAGGTCATTGATGCGTTGTTTGTAGCTATAGGGTTATGTGCTGCTTCTTCGCAACTTTATGTTTCAAGCAGAATTTTACACTCAATGTCCATTCAGGATAAAGCACCTAAGATATTTTCAAAATGCAACAAGTATGGTGTGCCCTATGTAGCCGTTTTAAGTTGTGGATGTTTTGGGTTCTTATCGCTTTTGGGTATCCATAAGAGTTCTTTGGTTTCTTTGAATAGAATGGTTCAGATGGGCACACAAGGCGCAGTCATAATGTGGTTTTTTATGAACGTTGCTTTTTTACGTTTCTTTTATGCTGTTAAAAGAAGACCTGATTTGTTGGATAGAGATTCAAAGGCATATCCATATAGATCTCCACTCCAGCCATTTACGGCTTATTATGGAGCGGCTTCCACTCTGTGTTTGTTCTTGCTTTCAGGATTTTCAAATTTTGTTTCATGGGAAACTAAGGATTTTATAGTTGATTATTTGTCTTTGCTAATTCTGTTTGTTTTATACATTGCTTATCAAGTAATAATGAAACCTAAAGTCTTTTGGAACATTGAGGATATAGACTTAGATATTGGAAGAAAAGAGTTGGATAGACAAATATGGAAGGAAAACAAAGAATACATGCCGAACTTCAAAGAAGCTTTAAAGAAGGTATTGAGTTATGTTTAAGACATTAAAAAAAAAAATTAACAAAAAAACATTAGGGATGATAGTATTGGTTCTTAATTTAATGGTGTTTTAAACAACTATTTGGTATATACATTTTTTTTTTAGTTGCATTCTTTTATTATCCATAATACATAAGCCATAATATTTATTATAATTCTAGAACAAGTCTACCCAATCATAATCAAACTTTTTATGTTTTTTACTTTTTCTTGTACTATTAAACTGTTTATCATTAATAAAATCCTCATCTGAATAACCAGCTTCATTAAGGTTTATTTTTTTGGATGATTCTTCGTTTCCTTTGACAAATGAGAATCCCACAAGATTAGGAGTTATATCATCGTTATTACAATCGTGTTTGAGACCGTTGTTAGGAAAATCTGTATATTGGTTACTTGAGCCCTGTGAGTTTGATGAAATAACCGTGCTTCTTCTAAGTTGATCCCTGGTATTTTCCGCTATTGATTTAATAATATATTCCATATCATTTGTATTACTTCTACTATCTTCGGTTGAATTTGATTCACAATTTTCTTTCTTTCTTTGTGCTTCTTTTTTTTTTTCACTGATACTTCTGGTATCTAGAGGATCCATTTCCAAATCAGATTGTGAATGGTTCGAAGCTGTTTGAATTTTATAAAATGTTGAGTTTGTAAATGGTATTATGTCATCGTTATCAGGGGTGCTTTCTAAGCAACGTGATGATACGGATCTCAAATCATTGATTTTTGTTAATCTTAATTTTTGATCAGCCGTGGATGAAGCAGATGACTTTCTCTGTAGTTTGCCCATTTTCATAGATAAAACATCACCAGAAGCCAATAAAGAGGACCTTCTGCTAACCGGAGTATTGTGATTTGAGTTGTTAGTGCTAGGACTTGCAGTAAAGTTTATGAAGGGGACAAATGCATTGCCGTTCTTAGCAGTAACTGCTGGAATTTGAACCGAAGGGTCCACTTCAGCTGCTGTGTTAGAAGTGGATCTTGAAACATCTGAGTTGATGACTGAACGTCTTTTAATAGACATTTGTCTTCTTATGGCACTTGGGTCTACTGTGTTTTCAGAATCTTTTGTATTGCTTGAAGAGCTGAAGCTTCTTTCAGATCCAGAACAATCTAAATAATTCTGTGAAGAAGACTTTAGATTGTTATTTGATGCTGATGTTTTAAGGTTATTTGAAGGTGAAGGATAATCTAGAGAAATAGAAGCTGTGTTTGAATGATTTTTATCATCGTTTGAGTTTGGTTGCTGCATACTTATAACTGAAAGCCTTTTGGCTTCTTCTGTAGAAAATCTTTTATTTATATCTGGTTTTTTATTAACAGAAACTTCAGATAATGGCCTTGAAACAGAATTGAAAAGGTTTTCTCCTTCAACTTCTATATTGTTGTATATTTGAGCATTTTGCTTATTCAAAACGTGGTTTTCTTCGTTATATTCCACGTTATTTGAAGATTTATTGGAATTTACCTTTGAAACATTGTTGTTGTTCGCCTTTTTAGCGTAGGATATGCTCATGGCTCTTTTTGGGATAGATTCATTGGAAACGTCTAAGGTTTCTGTTGGCACCGTTTTCCAGTTGATATAATTGTATGAGTTCATAGTTTTTCTTGGATATATATTAGGTAGGTAGAATCCTGTTACTTGGATAATTAATAGTGTATTTTCTTTGGGTTTTAGGTCTTACAGCTCTATATTAAACTTTAATTCATACTGTTTTTTTAAAAAAAAAAAACCTTATTGAAATAAAAATACTCTCTGTAAAAAAGTATATATCTATTTTTGTTTAGCTTGCTTTTCTATAGATGGAAGAATTTTAAAGATGAAAATAATATTAGTAGAATAACTAGTACGGCAAAAAGGTGAATAATAGTAAAAAAAAAAGGTTATATAATGTGGAGTAATATTTTCATTATCACATAGTCGACCATGAATATAGGTAGGAAATATTCATATAATTGGGAGTGGATACAATCTAAAAAAAAAAAACAATGCGGGGACTAGGTGTAATTTTGTACTATCTAGGATTTTTAGTCATTCTTTCCCCTGTTTTTTTTTTCTGTATGCCTTAATTAGACAGAGAAACGAGATTAGGCTGGTATAATCAACAATCCCCACGCTATGGAAATAGATTATTTTTCAATCTTCGCAGTAGATAACGATTCTGTAGAAGGGGGAAAAACTAGATTAGGTCTGTTCTATACACAGTTTTTTTTTCCCCCTCCCATATGGACCACGGGGAGAACGAATGGCTGATAGAATATGTGGCTGATATTCATTTAATCACTATGATTTTTATCATCATTCAAATGATTTTGTTGAATTCTTACATCAGCGTTTTTTTTGTTGTTGTTTCATTTAATCAATGAAATGTATGACGAAAAAAAAGAGAAATCAGAAGAGATTAGAATGCATAGTTTCTGTATGTTTCCTGGAATTGTGTTGTTTCTATATTTAAAATGCATACATTTGATAACTTGCAATCGGAGATAAGCCATTTTGCGCTGTTTATTTTTTTTTTTTTGGTGAAAAAATACATATGCCAAGTAGTTCAGCGCTTTTAACTTGATTATGTAGCGTTACAGCAAAATATTTCCTAATTAGGATATGATTGCATAGCGCTGAATACGATGCTTAGCCCCTAAGGGTAAAAAAAGCAGAAACCAATGGCTGAAGTGCCAAAAATAAAGTTAGAAATGTACCAGTTTCTAGAATTTAAAATTATGAATTGAAATAGCATTATTCAAAGTAAATCTATTTATATATATATATGAAAAGACCTCATTTCAATATTTAATTTGTGAATGGCACTCAAAAGTGAATTTCAAAGTAAAAAAACCCCAAAAACTTTCTCTTTTTTATTCATTTTCTCAATAAAGGAAACACCAAACTCTTATAGATTCTATAAGTTTAATTTCTTTCTTTATTCTGTTATTTCCCATTCAGAGAAGAATCCTTTGCTTAACAAGATATTTTTATAATTTTTTTTAATTTTTATAAAATCAATCCAGTTCTTTCTATATTCCATATAGTCTCTTTAACCTGCATCGTTTTATAAAAAATTGTTCGCCAAGAATGTATAATAACCATGAAGACCAGCATATCTACAATCATGATAAACCATTAATAACCACACCAATCAAGAAAAAAAAGATACAACTTCAAAACTTGGAAACAAGTTCTAATTTAGATTTTGTTTCTTCTCCTCAATCTACTTTCAATTCTCCTTTGGTTAGATCTAGAAACATTGGTGATAGATACATCGATACTCCTTGTAAAAATAATGAATATAGACAATCTTCCCAAATTTTGGTTGACAGCTTGAAATCAGATGACCTCAAAAATATAGAGAAAGACTTTTTAAGCTTAGAATTAAGCTCAAGCAGAAAAAGTTCTGATGTTCTTAAGTTATTACCGGAGAGTTCAAATTCTAGTCAATCGCATTCCATATTCAATACACCGGACATTTTAGATAAAATTCTATTTTTTACCTTCAATCATGAAGATCCTCTAAGTCTGCCTCCTGTTTATTCCAAAGAATATGATACGAATCACATCATTGGTGTGAACAAACTATTTTATTCTTTAGGTTTAAAATATAAACAAAATAAGCTTGTTATTAAAAATTATAAGCAACTACAAGCCTTTAATGACTATTATAGATACAAAAATAAAGAATTTTGGTTATCTCCAAAAACTGTAATTATAAACTTTGGAAGTGACCAAGTTTTTAAAAAACAACTTCAACAGCAAAACAAAGTGATTTTATTCAATGAGCTGAATATTAACTGTAACAATATTGTGCATTTAGAAATCAGAAGCAATAGGTATATAAAAACCCTTCCTATGAACTTGAACAATCTAGATAAATTAAAAATTATCAAATTACCGGGTATGTGCGGTTTAAGCAGTGAGTCCTTTAAACAATTGATAAATGCTAAAAACGTCTCTAATTTGATAGAGCTAGATTTAAGAAATTGCTATACTATAAATGAACATCAAATCTACAAATGCTTGACCAATGCATACGACTTGAAACACTTGAATTTAAATAGAAAACTACTATACTCTCCTGCTCAAAATGAAAATACATTCGATAAAGATAAGTTTGATCATTTTAAAAGTAACTTTTCTTTGTCTGATAATATATTGCATGCTTTACAAATGTCAAAACCTAAATTAGAAACATTTGCCATGTCTGGTTCTAAAATTACTGAGTATAGTGTATGGCAAATGATAGCTCAAACACCCTCCGTAAGAATGAACCTTAAACGTATATCATTGAATGAATGTTTAAATTTACAAGAAAACTTCTTCAAGATATTTAAATCGAACATATTACCAAACCTACAAGTACTGGAACTGAAATATTTTGACCACATAGAAAACATGGATATGATAGCCAAAAGGCTATTTGAGTTCAGATTATCACAAGAATTGAAACATTATAAACCTCTTTCATTGGTGCTAAATAACAATTTATCAAAATGTGTGCAAGATTATCAAACTGACTACAACAATCATGTGGGTAATTTAGTTGTCAAAGACTTTATGGACTGGGTCAATAGAGAAGATAAAGACAAACGTTTTATATAGTTACTCTTTTTAAATAGACTAAAATAATGAATTAAAGCCTTTTTTTTTCTCTAAGGCGGGTGACTTTTTAATTTTTCCTATTTTGGATATGTATAAGATTTTCAATACAAAATCCTTCCCCCATGAAGCTGAAAGAAATGTCCTTTTTTTCACCTTTCGTTGTTTTTGGTTTGTGAATTGAATTCAAATTGTTTTTATCGAAGAAATTTATCTCCCCCCAAAGAACTTATATATATATATTTATTGCTAATGAATAACGGAAATTCATATAATAGCAGCAATGCTAACAGAAGCAACAATCAAAACGGGAAATCTTATAGAGGCTATTACACCGGAAGTAAGCCAAGTGAATCGAATACATACAAGAAAAACTTCGCAAACAACAGATATAATCAAAGACCAACTTATGACCAATCTAGAAATACTTACTTTAACAACAATTTAAATAATACAGCTTACAATCACAATAATAAATCCGGTGCTAACTATTACGAAGGCTCAGGTTATAACAGCAATAATGACACTTATTACAAAAAACCATACCAAAAATCAAATAATTACTACAATGACCACCATCATGAACAAAAACAAGCATATTCAAACAAACAATACATTCCTAGAAAGCCTATGGCTAATACATATCCAGTCAAACAAAAAAATGTCGTGGATACCCTTCTTGAAGACACAAAAACGTCCAAATACTTTGATATTCTTGCGAGATATCACCGATACTTTAAAAAACAACTTGATAACGGACTTTTGAATGAACAAGATTTTGTCACCAAGTTTGAAGAAGTGAAAAAAGCGCATATTGGAAACGAAAAGTTGGATGATGATTTGAAAATCAAACTTGGTAAGAATCATGAGAAATTAAAATTGGATAAACTTCAATATGATATTGCCATCATGCATTTTGAAAACATAGAAAACATAAGAGGGTTTGAGGCAACTTTTGCTCATGAAATTAATCTAAAACAGAGTACATAAGGATGATCCTATTTAAGCTTCAAATCAGCAGGGCAACTCTTTCTTTTTTTTTTTTTTCCTTTTTTTACCGTGTAGAATTTGTTTGATGTTTCAACTGTAGGACTTTTTTTTTCTCCATAGAAAACATGAAAATTTCATATATTGACTGGTTCTAAAAACAAGGCAAACCAAACCAGATAGCTTATATTAGGTAATAATTGTTTAAATAACAAGAGAAAGTTTTCTTATTTATAAACCTATATCTTCTTCTTTTTTTTCTTTTTTTTTTATTATAGCAATACTTTTGGAAGATCCATACAGTTGATAAAGAATAAACTGCATCGACTTAACTTTCTATTGAAAAAAAAAAATTATTATTATTTCTATATCTTAAACTTCATTTTTAGTGCTTAAAACTTTAATCTATTAGATATTTTAAACAACCAATAAATTTTTGGTTTTCAAATTTTACATTAACACCGAATTCATTACGTCTACATAATGTCTAAGAAGTCCAACAAAAAATCCAAACAATCATCAAAAAGAAGAGCTAAGAATCAAAGAAACTCCAGCAAAAAGTCTTTGAAGCAACAGAGTCCTGAACCAGTTGCCACTACATCTGAATTAGTCTCACCGGAGATTTTGCCAGTCAATGAAGCATCAAATACAACAGGAACCAGTGATAATACTATTACCGGTAAAACAGTGGATAATTATGAAAAAAATACCGAGTCCGGAGCTAAGAAGTTAATTCTTTCATCAATAGATAACGAGGACGAAAATCCGAAAAAATTGAAAAGCAATGACAGTCGTATTTCTGAAGATAGTGAAAACGTTTCTTTAATAAACACTTCTAACATCAATACAGCAAAAACCAAAATAGACCCAACCCAAAGTTTTCTTTTACCAGAAATGGAGTCTGTAAAGTCAGTAAGAACCATTAAATCTCAATATGAGGATGTCACCAATGATATTCCTGGTTTAGTCATCAATGAGATTTTGTCAAATGAAGAAATAATTACTCAACAAACTGATTTGTTGTCCAACGATTTAGAAAATGCTACACCACCAACTTATGGGTCTTTAGCCAACGATAAGATTGACGATGTTATTCCTGAAGAAAATCAAATGGCTGAATATCAAAAAACACTAATTTTGGTATCCATGTACTTAGGTATTTTATTGGCTGCTTTAGATGTATCCATCATCTCCACCTTATTGTCTCACATTGCATCTGAATTCAATGCTTTGGATAAAATCACACAAATTGTCAGTGCTTACTTATTGTCCTCTGCCACTGTACAACCGCTATATGGAAAAATAAGTGACATTTACGGCAGAAAGAGTGTTTTAATTGTGTGTAACATCATCTTTGCTTTAGGTTGTTTCATATGTGGTCAGCAGGACAATACCTTCTCTCAACTGATTTGGGGTAGAATTCTACAAGGTATAGGTGGTTCTGGTTTAACTTCAGTTGCCACTATCACAACCTCAGACCTTGTTTCATTGAAGGATAGAGCGTTTTATCAAGGTATTGGAAATTTCTTTTATGCCATTGGTATAGCCTCAGGTGGTGTTATTGGAGGGATTTTAAATGATAAATTTAACTGGAGATTCTCTTTTATGATTCAGGTTCCTATTTCCATCATGAGTTTATTAATGATCATCATCTTTATGAAACTGCCTAGTGGATCCAAAAGATACACTGGATTGACAAATTTCCAAAAATTGAAAGCCATTGACTGGACTGGTTCTTTTGTCTTGATGGCATTTTTGTTCTCTTTCTCTTACGGTGGTAGCTATACCGTGTACTTGATTTCAATCATCTTATTGCTATTATTAATCAAAATCGAAACATCATTGACTTCAAAGGAACCTATTTTGCCAATCCATTTCTTGAAGAATAGATCTGTATTTGGTGCAGCATGGTCAAACTTTTTGTGCATGGCCACTTCTGTTACTTGTATGTTCTATTTACCGATGTATTGGACCACCATATTAGAGTTATCAACTACTGAAACTGGATTAAGATTGACTCCAAACTTCTTTTCTACAGCCTTTGGATCTTTGGGTGCAGGTATTTATATGAAGAGAACAGGTAAATACTATTGGTTCTTGATGGCCTTCTGTGTAGTTGGTATTCTAGGCTGTTTGAGATTAGTCTTTATCAATGAAAACATTGTCGTTTGGCAACAATACCTATGTTTGGTTGTTCCAGGATTTGCCATGTCTGTTATGATTACCGTTGACTTGTTGATCATGATTGCTGCTGTCCCACAAGAAGATCAAGCTGCTTGTACCTCCATCTCATATGCCTTCAGATCAACTGGTTCAACTGTTGGTATTTCATTGGCTGGTTTGATTTTCAGCAAAACTCTACATAGTCAGTTATTAAAGCGTGTTTATCCTTTGATTGGCGATGAACATTCCGAAAAGTCCATTTTGAAGATCATTGAAAATGCTGAGAAATCAAGTGATTATATTAAAACTGCTGCTGAATGGGTCAAACCTGTTTTAAAAACTTGTTTCCACTATGCTTTGAAAAATACTTTTATTTTCACTTTTGTCTGTTTCTTATTAGCTTCAGTTTCTGTTAGCATTGCTGAAGAGTTCCAATTGTTTGCCAAATAATTTACCTCTTATATATTTTAAAGATATCAACCATTATTACTACAATATTGTAGCTGAATGATCCTATTTTATGTAGTTGTCAGTTTTACGCGTGTGTCACGTGTACTGTTTGATTTCCTAGTGTGAAACATTCACTTTTGGTTGAAGTTTTATAATTTCAACCAGCGAATTTTAGGTTCTTTTTTTTTGAAAATTACTTATTCAAAGCGTGATACATTTTTTGTGATCTTGAACTTGTTCAACTGCTTTGCAATCAATATCATACCATTTCTTTAACCAAACCAAACATAAACTGTATAAGCCAGGTAGAGTTCTTTATTATTCAGTCATTTAAGAAAAACAGCAAATTTCAAAAAATGGATTTGGCTGAAGAAGATTGGCTTGCGAAGTATGCAACAAAGCAATCAAATAAACTCAACAAGAATGATGATTCTACACTCTATCAGTACTCAAACACAACAAAGCATATCATAAAAAGTTTTTCTGATGTATCAAATATTGCCACCAAGACTCTTATAGAGCTGAATAACTTCAAGATAACATATGATCATGAGTTTGAGGAGTTAACCGCAGTTTTCGATACAAAACTCTCAAACGATTCTATAGAAAACAATAAAATACCGGAATATATAATAAATGAGATGAACAGCTATAAACAGGAAATAAAGGCAAAAAGAGAAAAACTTGCAGAAAACGATGTTATTGAAAGACTTCATAAACCAAAGACTAGGAGCAAGAGTCCTGTTAGTTTACATAAATCTCCTACACCTAAGAATGTCAATAAAAGTAGCAGGTCTCCTTCATTAAAACCAAACAAAAGTCTTTCTTTACAGCAGGACAAAGAAGAGCTATCGGCAAAAATTGAAAAGGTTGTTAGCAATACCAATAGATCAACAATATTCAGAAGTGTTTTAAAAAGTAGTGCTGAAGCCTCTGCTGAACAACCATCACATGAAGTAAGTAACATAGCCAAGCCAAGTGCTGTCATACCAAGTATTGTTAGAAAACCGTCACTTTCGGGTTTGGAAGCTGCTCCTTCTGGGTATTTGAAAAGCAAAACTACAAAAGCTAGTAGCTATTTCAAACCATTGCCTTCTGGTTCAATAAGTATGAACAACAAGCATTTAAATATGAACAAAGAAGAACATCATCTAGAACCATTGAAGGAAACTGATGATAATGAGGCTAAAAAAGTCTCTTTGAGTACAACTTCAAAGAGCAATGTATTTGATAGATTGACATCCATGAGCACAGTTGCGTCTACAATGAGGTATGGTGGAGCCAGAGTTACAGGAAAGAGAGTATCTCCAGTAAAGCTTAAAAAATCACCTATAAAAATAAATACTAAAAAAATTACCATAACCCCTAAGAGAAGCATAGATGCAAAGATCAAAGGAGCTGCTAAAAGAGATCAAAAGATTGAAAGTCCTACCAATGGTATGACTGATGTTGTTGATTTTTCAGCAGGAGGAACTTTTTCTACACCGGCCAATGTTAAAGTAGTTGATCGAGCAATTCCAGTTGCAAAAAGTTTTGTTGATAAAAAGCCGGTTGTTTCTTCGTCACGAGTGATTAAAAACAAGATTAATATTCCTTTAAAAGGTCACAATGAAGTCAATGAAAAGGAAAATAAGGAAATTAACAAAGATATAAAAAAATCGCCTTTCAAATCACCAACCAAACTAAACTCTGTACTTTATGATCTAGATTTAAAAGATCACAGACAGAGACTAGGAGATATCGGAAAGTTAAACAACGACTATGTAAACGAAACATTGCCCGAGATTGTCTCAGATAGTGATACTGAAGATAGCAAGCAAGATGCCAAAAATAGATTAATGAAAGATTGGGCTGCGGACAGTTCATTACTTTCCCTGATAAGATCACAACAAAGAGACAAAACAAAAGATCCTACACGTATTTTCGGACCAATACAAAATGTAGGTCAACTTGATAAGATATTAGAGTAAATATATAAACAAAATCATACTTTATAACCTTTGGCTTAATGCCATTTCCCTGTTCCATTCTTTTATCCACTTAGTATCCTTGCTAGAAGCAAAGTATACAGTTAAGCCTTTATTGATCAATGGGATTATAGGAGCTTGGTTTTGCAATATTTTATTAAATGTCCACTTCTTACTTACCTTTACTAACCCACCATCAAGTGTTTCCATAAACACTTGGACATCTTTGCCTGCATTTTGTCTATCCAAAATGGAGTACTTTGGCTCATCCCCTACGACGTGTTCTGGGGCTGAGTTAAATATGTTTATTAGTTCTTGAGGAGTCGATAATTCACTGATATCAGCTATGGAATCAAAGGAGTCATGACTTGGAAACATAACAGTTGCACTGAAAATCATTTGGGAATCAACAACATCTTCTTCTTCTAAATGTGTTTCATTCGGCATTGGTAATTCACCTTTTGTATTGACATTTTTGTATTGTCTCAAATCAAGGGCTGCTTCTAACAGTCCTTCCTTTCTTTCTTTTTGAAGTCTAATGGATTCATTTTTCTTATTGTTTTCGACAATTTCTAATATCTTCTCATTGACTGTGCCCAAAAGGTTTAGTAATGATTTATTTTCTTTGTCCAACAACAAACCAAATTTGATACTTTCCAAACTCTCATCATATAGCCTTAGCATCATAAATGCTTTAGCCATTCTAAAAAAAGCCTTGATGTTTTTACTATCAATGCTTAGAGAAGCCTTACAATCGTTTATACATTTTCTATAATTTTTCAAAGATAATTCACAAGCGGCTTTGTTACTGTATACAACTGATTTGATAGAATTAAATTCATTGATGTCAAATGGTTGAGCACCTTCTTCTATTTCAAGTGTGTCTTCATCAGGATTGTAATTCTCAGCATCAATGTCCAACCCACGTTGATAAAATGTTCTTGCATCTTTGTAGTTTTTTATCTTAAACAAATCGTTACCTTGGTTTTTAAAGTTTGTTATCATATCAGTCGGATTACCTTCGTAGTTCATAGCTCTTAAAGCTTCAAGAGCTTGAAAGTTTTCGTCAGATTCGATATCTGTTGGCAAAGAGTTCATAAAAAATGGCATTTTGTTCAATTCTTCTAGTACTTCCGCGGATGTTTTATTTTGAAATTCAGATAGTTGCGGTGGCAAAGCAGGTTCGCCAGGTTTAGGAACGTAACGTTCCAATTTAGACGTATTAGACATGTTTATGTTGGTTGGTTTATTCAATAATCATCAATTTTAATGAACATCGTTTTTCAAAAAGAAAAAAAAAAAAAGAAAGAAAGAAAAAACAAGCATTGATGTCTTATGGCTTTCGGATTTATTTATTTTTTATAAAAGCGTTAAATTGTCAATGAATCGACTGTTGCACTATTTTAAAATTAAAACAGCCTAAAATACCTTAAAGTGGTAACTAATAAATATGAATTTATATAAACACAACCATATATTCTATCTGTTTAAAAAGCTTTCCCAACCATCTGGCTTTTCAAGCTCTAAAGCATCATAATATTGGTTACCGCAACTATATCCTTGGAAAGTGAAATCATCTGGTTGTTTACAGTCACATCTATATTTCATGTAAACTTTATCATCAATAGGACAGTGAGTGTAAGGAGGGTGCATGTAAGCAATGGAATCAAAATATTTTATACTTTCTTTAGGTAAGAATAATGCAGCTGCGATGGAATGAACAGGAGCATCACCAGCTCTTTCGTAGAAGAAAATACCTGTTTTATCCAAGTATTCAACGTATAATTGGTACTGCAATGATCTATAAAAGTTCAAATTAACAACTTCAAAATTGGACCAGAAGTGACATTGGTTGAACAAATTACCTTCATCTTCACTGATAAACTTCAAAAAGTTATTGTTATTCAAGTAATGCGGTCTTTGTTGAACAAAGTTCTTAGTGGCCGGCCATAAATTTGGAATAGTACTTTCGTATTCATGCAAGGAAATTGAAAATCCGTAAACCAACTTGTTATCGTTCATGTACTCAAATAGGTCGTAATCCATATCACAATAAATGGCAGTATCAGGTTCAATTCTCCAGTAGTAATCAAACTGATCCATTATAGGATGTTGGTAAAACCATTTAGAATTGAATCTACACATGTGTCTGTACGATTCAGAAGAACCGTAAATTATATCCTTCATTTTTTCTCTGGTTTTAGCTGCTTCATTCAAATCAATGAAATCTGGATATGACCACATTTCCTTTGGCAAGGTAACAAAATGGACTTCACTTTCTGGATTTATAATTCTTTTTGTTTTGGCTTTAAATTCTTCGGTAAAGGCTATGTCATTAAAGAAAACGTAAGAATAATGATAATTTTTGTTAAATCTGTCTTCAATTTTTCTTATTGTAGGTAAGATGGAGTATAAATCCTCATTTCTTACTAAAGACATAAAACAAGCCTTTATAGGATCCTTTGCCTTTTGCTGTTCTGTTTTAAACATCTTTTCGTAATCTTTTGTCATGTCTAATAATCCATCAAACTTAGCTAGTTCATCTTCAGTAAAGTAATCTTCTAAAGTACCATCGGATTTTGTTGGGTACAATAATTGAGGTTCACCGTCTACTGAATCTTCTGAAACAGAATATATGTAGTATATTGGAGTAAACAGACCTTTCCAAATGGTTTCAACATTTTTTTTAAATTGTTCCCCATAATCGTAACCATAGTTCTTGGCAGAGGAAACGTCCTTATCGGACTCTAATTCATCTTCTATAAAGTTGGAAGCATCTTTTGAATCTTCAGAAACAAATTTATCACTGCCCCATTTGACCAAATTGCTGGGTATTTTCAAAAAATCGCTTACACCTGCTTGTTGAAATGAGTTCTTCACATCGGCAATAGTCTCTTTCAGTTGTGAGGAAGTACTCAAATCAGAGTCATGATTAAAAGAACTAATGGTTATACAAAAAACTATGACTAAACTCAAAGCAACAAAACAAATAATCTTGTATGCCTTTCTGTGTAGTCTCAAAGCAACCATGTTTGTGTTTTAAGAATTGCTGCTTCAACTATGGGGAGTATGTTTTTTAATATTTTTTTTAACTTATTTTTATATTAATGTTTATTAATATTAAAGCTTACCCGCTCTATGTAGAATTTATATGGGAAAAAATACGACAACGCATAGGCCTAGAACAAGAAGTTGTGTACTTATAAACAAATTGTGAAGTTCAATCTATTTACAGTAAGTCACGTGTAAACTTGTACTTAATGCTTACACTAGTTTTTTTTACATTGTAAAAAAATGGTTGGTATTTTAAATCCGAAAAGTTACTGTTTAAAATGTAAACATATTATTATTTTCATTATTTTATAAGCTTATAAAGCTTATGGTTGAAACGCTACCCGATTATTACAAATCTATTTGTTTTGTGCCGCTACCAGGTGTTGATTCAAAAATTGTGTATTATGTGTTTTTCACACCCCGGCACGTGATACCTCCGTTTTGTAATATTGTTCCGAGATTTTGTCACGTAGTTTTTTGTTGCTGCTTTCTATAAACACCTTGTTCATATTGTTCCTATGTAATTTTTTTTCTTTTCTTTGGGGTTAAATAGTCATTTTACAATTCAAACATATATATCTTGGATAATTAAAGAAAATGGTAAAATACCAGTTTAATATAAACATCCAATAAAAAAACCACTTCCAATTAATATGATGTCTAGATCTCTATCCCCTAAAAGATTTTCTTCCACTTTGAAGGCTTTCAACACTCCATTAGCCCCACCTCCAGCCGCTTCTTATTCTCAAGCAATGAAGGTAAACAACTTGATTTACGTCTCAGGTCAAATCCCAATGACCCCAGACAACAAGCCTGTTCAAGGTGACATCAAGGCCAAAGCTGAACAAGTCATTTCTAATATCAATGAAATCTTGAAAGAATCTAACTCAAGTTTACATCACATTGTCAAGGTTAACATCTTCTTGACCGATATGGCAAACTTTGCTGATTTCAACTCTGTCTATGCCAAGTACTTCTCCGAACACAAACCTGCTAGATCTTGTGTTGCTGTTAAGGAATTACCTTTAGGTATGGACTTAGAAGTTGAAGTTGTTGCCGTTGAAAAAGATTAATTGTTATCTGCGATATATAGATTAATATTTAAAAAATGGATACATTTTTTTTTTTTTAAACTTTACTTATTCATTTTGTTCAAGGAAAATACATTTTTATAATATTTAATAAAAGTTCTGTAGTGAGTACTTGGTTGTAATCATGCTAATTAAACCGCGTAATTTGTTATCGGGATCGGTAAAATATATTGAAATTTCATATATATGTTTTATTTTTTTTTTTTATGAATATTTATTCACGACGGAATTTCATCACGTGAAAACAGGGTTCACGTGTTTTTTAAAAAAATTATTTTTTGTAACATTTTTTTTTGATATAGCCACAACAAAATTTTTTTTTTTTTTCAAGATGGAATTAAATAAAAAATAAAATTATATCACTTTATTCAAATTTTTGAAATTACCTTTTAAAGTAATATTTACTAGTAAAATTCATATTTTTCACCTTTCCTTTTCAGTGAAAAATATAAATCCAGAATTTTTTAATAGTCCAAATTACTGGATTTTTCACAATTTTAATGTGCACCACATCTTATTGTAGAAAAAAAAAAGAAAAATATTCACGATGTCTTGTTAAATTAAAAGTAATTTATGGTGTAGAATTTAAGCTTTGAATACTTGTTACAGCTAATTTGCTTGTTAATTACTTTTATGTAGGTAAATGGCTTGAATAAATTTCTTTTCCTCAAATTTCCCTTTTCAGACAGTTCTTCTTTTCTTGTTCAAGTGGTTTTTTTTGGTAGAACGAAAAAAAAAAAATGAAAATATGTAGGTTAATTTTTGCTGCGTATTAGGCTACACTCTTTTTTTCCCATTGCTAGTATAATTGTATTAGTAAGAAAAATCAAAGAAAAGAAGAGTTTCTTGAAAAAGAATACAACTAAAACCACACTAATTATAACCTATAACAATGGCTCAACGTGTTACCTTTAGAAGAAGAAATCCATGTATGTAGAAAAAAAATGAGATATAATAGCAGCAGTGATACACAACTGCTGACAAAATTACCTAAACACAAATAATGTTAATGAACGAATGATGAAATGGAAATGCGTATTATGAGAAGTTTTAATTGAAAATGAATGCAAATGGAATATGCTGAAAATTGGAATATAGATATCCATCGAAGATGTGTCTTAAAATAATATTAAATCAAATTAGAAAGTTAAAATAAGAGTTTCAACAAAAAATAAGGATTGAATTGATAGAGTCTATAGAACCAAAGACATAAGCTTAAAAGTGATTGAATTTAAAGTTTTGGAGATTGAAATGTTAGTATCATGTAGAGCATTTACTTAAAAAAAGCTAACTCATACTCTAGCAAATTGAGATTTTACTTTTGTTCAGGAGTTTGGGATAAAAGAGTTTAGAGGAGCTTTGAACAACTAATGTTCGTTAAAAGGGGAAATATAAAATAGAAATGTGAATCAATACTGAAAGGTTTAAGGCAAAATGCTACAAATGAATTACAATGAGACTAGGAATGGTGACCTTTACTTGCAGAGTTACAAGCAAAACAAGTTCCATACACGAAATAGACTCATTTATAAAACATTTTGATTTTGCATTATTTTCTGCATGATTCAAGATGCATTTCTTTATTAGGCTTATCAAGGAATATCAATAATCAATATCATTCAGCACATTTTTGCATTACATTCTAAAATAATTTCAACGGAAATCTCCAATACCTCCATTTATTTCCAAATTAACATTAAACATCATAAATGAACTAGTGAGTTTTTACTAACAATTAACTTATATTTTCTTTTTATTTTTATCAAAAAAATATTAAAACCAAGAGAAAATTAATACAAAAATACATTACAATTTTAAATAGACAACACCAAGTCTAACCAAATCAAGGTTGTCAAGACCCCAGGTGGTGTTTTAAGAGCTCAACACTTAAAGAAGGCTGCTACCAGACCAAAATGTGGTGACTGTGGTATCGCTTTACCAGGTGTTGCTGCTTTAAGACCAAAAGAATACGCCAGCGTCTCCAAGACCAAGAAGCACGTTTCCAGAGCTTACGGTGGTTCCAGATGTGCCAACTGTGTTAAGGAAAGAATTGTCAGAGCTTTCTTAATCGAAGAACAAAAGATCGTCAAGAAGTTAGTCAAGGATGCTGCTAAGAAATAAGTTATTAGTATTATAGAACAAAGGTGAGTCGTTTAGTACTACTTAAATCTACTCAATACCTTTTTTATATATATCAAAAAAAATAAATTATAAAAAGCTGAAGAAATCAATAAAAAATAAAATAAAATAATAACTGTTATGTCTCTAGATATTTGTATATTTCATTCAATTCAATTTGATTGTTGCTGATAGGTTCTACGTGATTCTTCATTTCAGTTGATTTTTAAATCCGATTGAAATATGTAGTTCACTTTAGATCAATAATGCACGTGAACACTCCCGTGACTTGATTATACCATATATTAATTTTTTTTTTGCACACGGTTTTAACCCTCTGTCATTTAAATCTTCTATATATAACATTGAATATAATTACTTCTTGATCAACCAAACAAAAATCCTTTCACACTGAAACAGTCATTATAATATAGTGATATAGCTATAAATTAACACATAATGACTTCAAACAGTGATAAACTAAAAGGGTCTAACAGTCATCTTCAATCATTTGAAGATGATTTAGATAACCTTGATATACAATCATTTGAATTTGATATAGAAGATTTTATCAACAATGACGCTAGCAATCATAATATCAATAACGATATAGACAAAAATCCATTACAGAAAAATTTGGGGTTGCAAAATCATGATGCAAATAGTGTTTATGAGCTAAACTCGTTGAGAAAATCAAACAGCAGATCTTCCCTTCTGAGCTATTCATCACAAAAGAGAACTTTTAATCCAGTAAACGATGCTAAAACCGGAAATTTTATTACAAGATTATTAACAATATTTATAAGACGCCACAATAAGGATTCAAAAAAGAATAGATTAAATTTGGATAATTCTAGTCAATCTGTAGAAAATATAAACAATTATGATACCAATGAAAGGGAAATCAGACCTTTGGTAACACCTGTGCTAGAATATAAAAAATATCCATCTAATTGCATAATGAACAACAAATACAATGCTATTACATTCTTTCCAATCATTCTTTATGAGCAGTTCAAGTTTTTTTTCAATCTATATTTCTTACTTGTGGCATTATCTCAAGCTATCCCTCAACTTCGAATTGGATACTTATCGTCTTATATAGTACCATTAGTATTTGTGCTATCAATAACCATGGCCAAGGAAGCGATGGATGATATACAAAGACGTAGAAGAGATAGAGAACAAAATAGTCAATTGTATACCGTTGTTAATACAGACTCGGATTTGCAAACCACGTGCTTGAAGCCAAGTAGTGATTTGAAAGTGGGCCACATAGTGAAGTTGAATAAAAACGACAGAGTTCCAGCTGATATGCTAATGATTCAAGCAGAAGATCCTAATGGAGAGGTTTTTATTAAAACCGATCAATTGGATGGAGAAACAGATTGGAAACTAAGGACATCTAATAATTTAACACAAAATGAAAATATACAAAACATCATCAAGAACACTTCAATAATCTGCGAACCTCCATCAAAGGAAATTTATAAATTCCAGGGAAAGCTAATATACAAAGAAAATTCTAGTGTAGCACTATCTTGTGACAATACCTTATGGGCAAACACAATTATTGCTTCCCAAGGTCATGTTTATGGTATAGTCATGTACACTGGTTTAGAAACACGTCAGCAAATGAACACTACTTCCCCAACGGTTAAATGTGGGCTAATAGAATCCGAAATAAACAAAATTTCCAAGCTTTTATGTTTATCCGTTTTTGTTCTTTCATTAGTATTAGTTTTGTTTAAAGGTTTTAATAACGATGAGTGGTACTTAGATATTATGAGATATTTGATTCTATTTTCTACTATCATCCCTGTTTCTTTAAGAGTCAATTTGGATTTAGGTAAATCAGTTTATTCATACCAAATTGAAAAAGATCAAGATATTCAAGGAACTATAGTAAGAACATCTACTATCCCAGAAGATTTGGGAAGAATTTCTTACTTATTATCAGATAAAACAGGTACCCTTACACAAAATGACATGGAAATGAAAATGCTACATTTGGGTGATGAGTTATATTCATATGAATCATTCGAAATCATAAAGAGTAAATTGGCTAATTTAAAAGATGTAAAAGAACTTGAAACAAGCAATAGTGCATTGGTTACTACTATATTGACATTAGCTTTATGCCACAATGTAACTCCAACCTTGGAGGATGGAACCGATGTATTTGATGCTAAGGCTAAAAACATTTCTTATCAAGCTGCATCTCCTGATGAAATTGCCATAGTAAAGTTCACTGAATTTGTTGGCCTAACATTGATTAAAAGAGATAGACAAGATATAACAATTTACCACAAAGCAACCAATACCAAATTGACTTACAAAATGTTATACACTTTCCCTTTTAACTCTGATACCAAAAGAATGGGTATTATAGTACAGAATACATTGACAAAGAAAATTACATTTTTAGAAAAAGGTGCTGATACTGTCATGTCAGCAATTGTTTGTGCTAATGAATGGTTAGAAGAAGAAGTTGACAATTTGGCAAGAGATGGGTTAAGAACTTTAGTCATTGCCAAGAAGGATTTGACAAATGAGGCATATGGATTATTTGATAAAGAATACAAAACATCTTCATTATCAATGATCAACAGAGATTCTTTATTAGCAGATACAATTAGTAAACATCTAGAAAAAAATCTACAACTATTGGCATTGACCGGAGTTGAAGACAAATTGCAAGATGATGTAAAGAACTCTATAGAAACTTTGAGAAATGCTGGTATTAAAATATGGATGTTAACTGGTGATAAAGTGGACACAGCAAAGTGTGTATCCATAAGTTGTAGATTGATCTCTAGGGGACAGCAAATATTCCGTATAGAGAAACAAATATACACAGGAAACAATGAAAATGAAATTTTGGATAGATTGGATGAAATTAAGTCTGATAAAAATGGTGTTTTGATCATAGATGGTGAAAGTCTGTCAACATACTTGGCTAACTACAAGTACGAATTTTTTAAGGCTTGCATAGATCTTCCTGCTGTCATTTGCTGTAGATGTACCCCACAACAGAAGGCTGACATTGCTTATATGATAAGAGACTTTACTGGTAAGCGTGTTTGTTGTATAGGTGATGGTGGTAATGATGTATCAATGATTCAAGCTGCTGATGTTGGTATTGGTATTGTTGGGAAAGAAGGAAAACAAGCTTCTTTGGCTGCTGACTTTTCCATTACTCAGTTTTCTTATCTAACAAAGTTATTGTTGTGGCATGGTAGAAACTCATACAAAAGATCTGCAAAATTGTCTCAGTTTGTCATCCACAGAGGGCTGGTTATTTCGGTTTGCCAAGCTTTATATTCCATTAGCTCTAAATTTGAACCATTAGCGTTATACCAAGGGTTCTTGATGGTTGGATATTCAACATGTTATACTATGATGCCTGTATTTGCATTGGCATTTGATTTTGATATTCCTTATAAGTTGTGTAAATTATATCCAGAATTATACCAAGATTTAATTTCAGGAAAATCTTTAAATAAGAAGACTTTTTATGGATGGTGTATTCTTTCATTGTATCAAGGTATAGCTATACAAAGTTTATCCCAGAAATTTACTAGTTTGAAGACTCAAGATTTCACCAAAATGGTTGCCATCAGTTTTATCTCATTGGTATTGAATGAGTTGATAATGTCCGGATTGGAGATCAGAACTTGGCAAGCTTTCATGACTTATGCACAAGTGTCAACTGCTGTGTTCTTTGTTATTTCAATTCCTTTCTTAACTGAATACTTTGATATCTCATATGTTTACTCATTCGAATTTTTCCCTGAATTAATTTTCATTTTGGCTTTGGGTATAATACCAGTATTTATTATAAGAAGCATTTACAGAAAGTGGAATTTACCTAGCTATGTCAAAGTTCAACACTTTGCAGTCTAATGTTCATTAAAAAAACAATATATATTTTCAAGTTCTGTTCTTTTTGGGTATTCTCAAGTAATCAGAATTTTGCTTTTTAAGTAATATACCATTGTGAATTGTTCGTCTATCACTTTCATCATCACTTTCATCCTCAGAGTCCATTGGAGATAAGTTTATTGGTAAGTAATTTGTTTTATTGTGTTTTTTCTTTGATTTTTGGAAGTCTTGAGAATGTGCATATGGTAAGCTGTTGTGAATCAAATTTAAAGCTGAACTTGCTCTTCTAAATCTTTTTGGGAAAACAACAGATGACCTCATAGAGTCGCCTTCACTTGGATGAACAGAATTGTTTTGCAGAATATTAATGTTTTCTGAGTAATATCTTGTAACTTCATCCATGATTGATAACTGTTCTTGAAGACTGTTAATAGCTTCAAAATCAGATCCATCCATTGATATATTTCTGTTCATATTTTGTGCATCCATAAATGCCTCATCTCTTTTAAAACCAATTTGATATGGCAATTTCATGTGATCAATACTTATGTTTAGTAGTGTGACGTTTGTGACTTGCAAATTTTCGACTCTCAAAATAATCCAAATGAATCTTCTGAATATTTCCATAAAGGCAATAAATATAGATGTCATTGCATTTTGCTGAATTTCTTTGGGAAAAATAAAGTATACAACCCAACTAAATCTTAGCACTATATCTTCAAAAATTGCTAAATAGTAAAAAGATTTCTCTTTCCAAGATTTATATTTATTGGTTTCCCAGTTTTTTGATTTACAGAGCAATAAGGTTTTTCTCAACCCAAAGGTGTTTTTATCCCAAGATTGCAGCAAACTGAAATCTAAGATTATATCCCATAAAGCCGTTATTATAGAATTAGCAATGGCAATAAAAATAAATGCTCTTTTTGCTTTCAAATTTAGTGGATGTAATCTGTAAACCATCAATGCGAGCTGAGAAAATACCCCTAATAAATATTTGAACCCATTTGGAATATGTGGAAACCAATCTCCAGAGTCTAAAAATCTTCTCCAACATTGAAGAGATCTTAACCAATTTGGAATGGCTGATATTATACCCATTAGATGAGATTTTGAAGAAGAACATTGAGAATAATCATCTCTAGTTGCACAATAATCGTAACAATATATCAGATATAAATTAGTCAGTGAATAACTCAAAGAACATAATATATCACCTAAAAAGAAATCAGTAAACTCAACAGGATACCAAAAGGCTCCAAAAAGTCTTATAAATGGAGTTAGTAACCAAATAGTTGAATGCCTGTTATGGTTGAAACTTTTGTTTTCAGTCTCATTTTCTAATTCATCTTTTAAAAAAGGATACAACCACTGAGGTTTTAAGACAACCAATGGTAAGATACAAAACACAAAAATACTACAATATGGTTCCAGCATACCGTTCAAGCTTAAAGACCCTGTTGACATCAAACAACAAATGACTAATATGCAAGAAATTAAAAGCAAGTTTCTTGAAATGTCAGTGTTACTAAAGTCGTTGTAGTAATTACTCAAAACTCCTAATTGATTAGTTTTCAAAGGCTTAATTTCACCAAACATGATAAATCTATAATTGATTTTGAAATGAAACCATATGTAACAATTTAATTGATACAACAAAGCCATCAAAATGATCAAGTAAAATCCACCCCAAACAGGAAGAAGGATTTTATGCTGTAAGGAATCCGTTGCCTTTATTGACATACCATAGCTCAAGGTTTTGATGATTATTACCAATGAAACACCAATTTGGAGACCGGACAAAAATAGCTCTTTAAGTGTTAGATTATACTTGTGCACCATAAATTCATTAAACTCATTGTTCATAATTGAATCACTTTGTTTTAAAAATACTCTTCTCTTTTTAGAATCATGTTTATCTAGAGCAAGTGTAGTGGTATAGTGATGAGACAAGATTTTCACAGCTTCATGAATTTTTGACGAAAATACAGGCTTTAATGTAGGTTTGTGGTCTTCTAGTAAATTGCTATGAACGTAATCAAACTTCTCTTGTAACAAATCATTGCACATTTTAGAATTTTTTAATAAAAACTCTCTGATATATGGCAGTTCATTAGCACCTTTTATGTTTTTGTCGTATTTTTTCACTATCTTCAGAACAGCCTGGATATTAGTATTTCTATACATTTCTAGTTTTTGCAGTAATGCAATCAACTCATAAGTAGATTCAGACAACAATTTGTTGATTTTTTCCCAATTCCATATCCATTCTGTTTTTATGCTCATGATATTAGTACTGTCATCGTTGTCCAAGTCTTCATCATCAAACAAGTGTATGTAGCTATCTCCTTCCTCATCAATTCCTGAAAATATTGGTTTCTTTTTTGTATTGTTGGAGCTTTTGAAAATTTTAAAATTTGGAAGCGAAGGTAAGATGTCGTAGTCATCCAACCACTTTGTTACTTTGTATTTCCATGTGAGTTGAGATTGGGATGACAGTTGATTATAATCAAATGTGTTGTCTATTGAGCCATAATTTTTATTATTTATAAACTTTTCTCTTTCTTTCATCATTAAGATGTATATCTTGATTTGCAGCAGTATTGAACCCATGCTTGTGTAGTGATCTTTTATGAACATATCCTCTATGTACTTTGCCTTTATTTCTTCACTGTCAAGGTCTTTACTCTCCAAATCAGATGGGTCAAAGTTTATTGAACCTAATATAGAATCAACTTTTTCATTGTAAAAAGACTCACATTTGTTGAATTCTTGTTTGATTACCCACTGGTCGATAAACAAGTCTACTGTATTTGAATCGTAATTTTTGTATTGTTTAATTAGCTTTTTCCCATGTTTGTAGTTCAGATACTTGTCTTCCCATTCAGGTATGCTAATTTCTTTTATGTGTTCCGAAAATTTCATTTCTGGCTATTTTTTAATATACTCTTTGTCAGGGTTTGATAGTACCTTATATTAATTGCATCTCTCTATGTTTGACTTTTTTCTCTCCCCTTTTTGAATCGTATTATGACTTTTTTTCTCATCGGTAACGCATATTTTGGCTTCCGAGTTTTAATCAATTCGAGAGTTTCCTCATTGAGTAATAACCTAATTTAGCAATTGTCGGACTTAACATAAGGCAACAAATACCACCTTTATCATTCTTATCTATATAGAGTACCTGCTTGTATATTAAAATAAAGTTTATCCATACATAATACGGAGTGTATTTGAATTATCAAGTAATAATGCGTCATAAAAATAAAATTGAGGTCTCTCATGATGAAAATGGAGATAGCAAAACACCTGCAGTGAAAAAGGCAAAGAAAAGGACCTATTCTTTAGAGGAGAAAAGTGTTATACTAAGGGATATTTTTGCTTCAAGCCATGAAGTTTATTCTATTAAGGAGTTGGAAAAATTGGTACCTAAGAAATCTAACGGTGTTATAAATCTTATGCAGTTAAAAGAAGTCTTGGATTATTGCATCAATGAAAGCATTGTAAGCTGTGAAAAATGTGGAATTTCTAATGTTTATTATTATTTTCCAATGGTTGAGAAAAACACCCATGTTGAATTGTTTAAAAAGCAACAGAGCGTTTTAAATTTTCTTGAAATAGAAATTAATAAATTAGAAGAAGAGTATAATAATATCATGGATACAGGAAAAGAATGGATTTTTGAGAATGAGAAATTGATCAAATCGAAAAACATGGAAGCAAATTTGGAAATTGAAATTAAAGAACTACAAAATGTGTTAGAGACTTGTGATACAGAAAATATGGAAAAAAATTTGACTATTTTCAAAAAACAATCAAATGTTTTGAAAGACAACATATGGGCCTTGACAAAGTTTATTAAACAAAAGATGAACTTGCTTCATCTAAGTGACACGCAATTTTTAAATGAGGCCGGAATAGACAGTAATGAAATAGAAATATTAAATGATTATGAGAATTAAATATATAACAATTATAAAAGATTTACTGTTTACACGTAGCTACATGATGTTTTAGATTATCTGTTCTTGCAAATCTTTTACCACATTTTTCACACATGTGAGGTTTTATTTTTTTGTGAACACTATTAACATGTCTTACCAAGTGATCTTTTCTACTAAAACTTGTATTCTTACCTCCTGATGGCATTGAAACATTAAGCAGGTTATTCGACTTAATGCTTTTATAATCAAAGTTAGACAAATCTTCATCTGGAGCAAAACAATAAGGACACGTATAATAAGAGTCTGTTTTTTTAGTAGCCTTACGACCTCTTGTTTTGGAATTCAAACTACCCAACAATGACGGAGAGCTTGTTAAACTTGCTGTAGAGATATTTGTGATGTTTGAACCTGGTCTCATTGATAGCGGTGTAGTGCTTCTTTCTAACAACATCGGTGAATTATTAGAAGTTGTTGTCTGTATTGATCCTTGTGGTGATAGTATTGACATTTGGTAGCGAGTGTTAGAACCTAAACTTCCATTTTGAAGATTTGTAAATCCATTGTTAGATCCTTGTCCAGAATTGGTCATTGATAAGTTATCACCATTGTTGACACTGTGTACTGATGTATGTGGGTAATTGGACTGGTGAGTATTATAAAAAGTGCTTCCTAAAGTTGAAGTGTCATTTCCACTATTTGTTCCATTACTATTTTGACTTTGCACATCCTTTTCACCTTTCTTGCCACTTGAATTTGGCTTTTTGGATTTATATGATTTATAAACATGAAAAGATGCTGGTGCGTCCTTGTCTAAAATGATGTTTTTAGATCTTTGTTGTGCAGCTAGTAAGTCCATGATATTTCCCTTTTGATCTTTTTTATCTACAAATCTCTGCCCACTTTCATATAACTTTTGCAACATGATCAAATTTTCCTGCTGTTCTTTAATCATATCTTGTTGCTTCTTTTGTTCATCCATTAATTCATTTTGGACTTTCAAATGGAACTGATCAATGTTGACTTTATTGGATGTGATCAAATATGGATTTTCTCTTTGTTGCGCTTCCATAGCTTGAATAAAGTCTTTGATTAAAACTTGTTGCTGGCCTTGTGATTGCATATACAATTGCTTCAACTGTAGTAAGTTGCAATTAGCATTAACAATTTCTTCAAAAAACCTAACTTGCTCGATTGCAGTAGTTTGTGAAGATATAATCATATTATTCAGTTGTATAATATTCTCTTGAATCTTTGCAGCCTCATCTTCTAGTGAAACATGATCTGGTGATGGGTTAATTTGAAACCTCTTAAGTAATGATTTATATTTACTTTTTCTACTCGAACCATCCAAGCCAAGCCTCTTTCTGTGTGGGCCAACTTTATTAGAAGCTGCATGATTGTATTGATTCATAACACTAGCAGCATTTCTGTTAATAGATGTGGCGTTGTAAGAATTCAAGTGATTTTGCAAAATTCTCAATTGAACTGGATTAAAATTGTGCTTTTCAGACATTTCAATGTACTTAGCCTCAACTTCTCGAGATTTCTTATTTTTCAAAATTATTTCTTTTAAATGTTCAGGCAAACTTTCTAATTCTATGATAGTCTTTGGGTTAATTTGTAAAGCTGGATTTGCCTTCAATAGTTCTTTGATTCTTTCAGCAGCCTCATCTTGTTGACGACTTAGCTGCTCGGCTCTTACTCTACTGGTGTGTTCTTGATTTAAATTTAATTTGTCAAAAGTAGAGTACACCTCATTGTCTTCATCAATATTTTTAAGATCGAATCCATTGTAAGTATTGAAATCAGACCCTTCAATGAATTGCTGCATTTTTTCATTTTCGGCAGCTGTATTTAACAAATTCATTAACAATATTTTTAGTTCTTTTTCATCTTCAACAAGATTGTCGTCATATACATCTTGTTCCTTGTTTAACATATCTTCTTTAGATTCATTAAATTCATCACCAAATTCTCTTAGTACTGGATTACCAAAGGCATCAACCAAGAAAAATTCTCCGTCAATTTCAGATAAATATACTCCTATACCAGAACTAGAGTCTGATGTATCTTCATGAGAGTTTGCCATGTTTGGTGATCTATTACTTTGCTGAGTTTCGTCTGGTGCAGCTGAAACCATGATATGACCTCGATCTTTACCTGTTCCTTCTTCAAACACTAAGTCTGCACCCTGTTTGACACCTTCAAATGCCATTTGGTTAGCTGGATTTGCATTCTTAGTTTTCATCATCTGATCATATTCTTCTTGTTTTTGTCTTAATTGGAGAAGATAGTACTGTTGAGCTATTGCGAGCTGATCTTGTTCATTAGAATTGTTTCCATTAGAATTGTAGAACATATTTTTGTAATCGCTTATGAGTCCGGGGTTGTTATTTTTTACTTTTGAAGAGTTATTATTGATACTGTCCATGTCTTGCTGGTTGTATACTTGATTGAAATTATTAATATTTGTTGAATTAGTAGGAGTAAGATCATTTTGGTAAGTTTCTTGTCGAAGTGGAGCTGATTGGTTATTTTTACTAACTTTATGTCCGTCATCCAAGTAGTAGTTAAAATCGTAGTCGTCATACAAATGATAACTCAGATTCTCATTACTCAAGTTATGTCGTACATTTGATTGCGAAATTTGTCTATCCAACGGAACTTCGTTTTTAACATTAGCATTATATATGCTAGAATTTGAATTTGCAATATATTGTTCTAACTGCTGGTCATAGGTTGAATATAAGCTCT
>ERZ794936.164-NODE-164-length-40781-cov-6.758213_pt1 | contig 40781 bp, 21 predicted proteins | sample MGYA00511083_ERZ794936 | MGnify/ENA primary metagenome ERZ794936 (study PRJEB30137, sample SAMN04331409) | food metagenome | isolation source: Y2 must sample point D1 replicate A | place: Australia: South Australia | collected 2014 ... | reverse complement strand
AGAAAACTCAGAAAAAAATTTAATTTGAATGAAAAGTCAAGCCAACATTACGGATCATAAAGATATATATAAATTGCAATATAATAGATTTTGGCATTACATAAGTAAAAAAAGTCATATAAGACGACAAAATCAGAATAGAGAAGAAGAAGAAGTAAACACCTCCAAAAATCACATTTTATATGCTTAACCAGGCAATTTGTTGAAACTAAATTAATAAACCTGCAATATATACTATTTATTCCTTATCATATCCATTTTAAACCATCTGAAATTGAAATTTCCAGATATGGATTTTCTTATTTCCACTAGCCATTTTAAACTCGTAATTACTTAAAACCCGATGGTTCCCTTAAATTTTCTACAAAGACTTATTAAAAGATACATTTGAATTAATTTAGGAAGTTAATCATAAGGAAGTAGCAGAAGTTTTAGGGTTGGAAAAAAAAAAAAAAAACACACCATTAGTCCAAGTCAAATACCTTTTGATGCAAAACTCAAAGTTGTTATAGAATTTTTGAGCTTAAATATGTTTAAATCTGCTTTCACTACATACAACTACTATCTAAAAACGGCACCCTTTGCCACAAATTTTTTGACTACGGGATTCTTGTTTGGTGCAGGAGACGTCATAGCACAGTATATCTTACCTAGCGAGCACACTGGTAATACAGAAGAAATATACGATTACAAAAGAACGGCAAGAGCAGTATTTTATGGGTCTGTGATCTTCTCACCTATAGGAAGCAGATGGATGTATTTTTTACAGAAGAGAGTGCATTGGCCAGGCAAATCAATGAGCAATTCAGGGTTGAATACAATTAGCAGAGTTTTGGTTGATCAAATTTTTTTCTCGCCTGTTTCTTTGGTATTTTACTTTAGTACGATGTCCATATTAGAACATGGCTTCAATACTGATATAATTAAAAGGAAATTGCAAAACAGTGCATGGAGTACTTTATTAACAAATTGGTCTGTTTGGCCTTTTGTACAGGTTGTTAATTTCAATTACATTAAAGTGGAGCACAGATTGCTAGTAATTAATGTTATAGCAATTTTCTGGAATACATATTTAAGTTTTAAAAACAGCAATGGATAACAAGGATCAAAAAAAAATAACAACAAATATATAAAGCATTTTTTTTAAAAAAAGAGTATATAGATATATATATATGAACATCGTGTTCAAGATATACTTAATCACTTTTTGTCAGGAACTCTTTTTTGTTCTTTATTATTAGATTCTTCTGGTTTTGGACTTTGGATCATAAAATTGATTTCAGCCTCGTTGTATGAAGGCTGTGGAAGTAAAGGATCTAAAAACCAATTCATCTTGGAACTAAAGTCAATAAAATTCATATCCCAACCCAAAAATGGACTTGCTGAAGTGTTATTCAAAATACCACCTTGGATTTGAGAAAAGTCACTGATAGGAGAGTTTAATCCTGGTGTTTTAGCCATAAAACAAAAACTATTACTTCTTGAAGATCCACCTACTGGAGTTACCAGTGGAGATGCATTTGCTGAGGAACTGGTTTTATTGAAAGCTGAGTTAGAATGCTGATTATTGACAGTAGAACCATCATCAACTGGAACCTTCAAAATAGGTTTTGGTTTAATTAAGGACTTCTTAAGCAATGATGATTTTAGACTTTTGCCTCTCTTAGTTTTTTCATTTATGATTTGAGATAAAAACAAACTGAAACTTTTTCTTGCAAATTTTTGCTTTGACTGCAAATGCGCCACTTGCAACTTGAATTGTTCTGTTTGATCTTTTAACTTTCTGTCTAAAGCATTTTGTTCATTGTGTAAGTTTACAAACCATCCATACAACTGCAAGGAAGTGAACTTAAATTTAGACAAATCTTTATTAATCGATATAATCATATCAGGATGGAATTTTTTATAGATCTTAGGCAAATGATATTCATTTCTGCTAGAAGTGTGATTAAACTTCTTTATGATTTCTTGTTTCAAATTAATATCGCGGACATATTGACGTAGATTGTCACTGTTCTGCTCTTTGCTATCTGAATAAACAAAAGAGTCAATTGTTTTTAAATACAGCTCCTCCTCTTTTGTCAATTCATCCATGTATTCAAAAGTACCTTCAATTAATGGATCACTAAGCGGAATTGATAATAGAACTTTAAAAAACTCCACAAAAGAACGCATGGTGTTACAGTATCTTGGGGAAAATGACATATAAAATAAAACTTTATCACAACCAAGTGTTTTAGAATTATTCTCTAACATCAAGTATTTATTTTTTTCCTCAAACAATAGCTGTCTTTCATGTATACATTTAGTCAAGTAGATGTCAATTTGACCAACTATCAAAGAATAGAAAAGAATTTGATTGCACAGCATGTTGGCAGCCGTGTCGCTTAATTCTTCCAAAATTTGCTCATCATATTTATAATCTTTTCTCATGGATAAAACAGATAATAGTAGATCTGTACCAAAAGAAGCTATAAATGACTGGAAGATCTTTTCTTGCAACATGTATTCATCAGAAGGAATTGTATCACCATAACACATTTCATTCAAGTTTAGATCATTATGAATAAAATCAATCAAGTTATTGACGTGTTTGTTAATTTTTGGCAAACCGGTTGGCTTGTAAATTTCAGAAATCAAGGCTCTTGAATAGTACAAAAACTTCTTCATGATTATCATATGATGCTTGTCATGTATTTGTTTTTTTGACATATCTGTTGGCTGATTAACATCTTCCAAAAGAAGCCACTCATTAGGATAATGGTCAAATCCTATAAACAAAGGTCTTCCGTTTTGATAAGCACATATAACATCCAAAAACAAACCTGTAAAAAACAAGTTTGATAACAAAGTGTAATCTCCACTTAATGCAGTTTTTACATGTTGCAATGCAATATTGTTTTCGTAAATTTTCACAGCATTAAACTTATTCAATTGAAATTCAACCAAGCTTGTACACATGGTGTCAATTAAATTAATTATGTGTGAAAAATCACCCCCAGTAAATCCGTTTAAAACTGAGAATAAACATTTTAATGTTAAAAACTGGACTCTTTCAATGAACATCAACTTTCCTGTAGAGTGGCCTTGCAAAAACATAAAAAACGAAACTACTATGTCAGGATAATTGGTATCAAAGTAAGTTAGCCCTAATATGTACAGAACTATACCAGCTTTGTAATAGTTTCTTTTATTGGTATAGGTAATTTCCGAGATTGTATTCGTAGCTGCATTAACAAGAAATACCTCATCAATATATCTCATAACACTATCTTCACTAAGAAGGGATATAGAATCATGCAATGGTGACTTGAAATATAAAGAAATGTAATACTTTATTTCTTCTTTAGTTTTTGGAATCACATTAATGATGTTGGAAAATTGTAAGTTTTCATTGGTACCTGTTTCTAAAAGTTTAGATTCTTGTGCCAAAGAAAACTTTAGAGTCTTTCTCATGGCATCCTTTTCTTTTTTAAAAACATTCCAAACTTTGAACACATTATGCAGGGCCCCAGAATCGGATTCAACCTTATACAAACTCGACCTAAAACAAGTTGGTCCAAAAAATAAAGTTCTTTCATCTTTAATTGTAAAAGTTGGATTTGCCGTTAATGGGTTCGGTAAAATATTCAAATCTGTAATATGTGAGTATCCTGAATCTTCAAGTGCTATTCTATCACCAAGCACTAGTTTAAGAACTTCGCTTTTTTTAGGATTTTTTCTCTTCTTTGAAATAGGAGATGTTGGTGATGGCTTTTCATTTTCATCGTAATATTCACATGTATCTGCATCTCTTTCAATACAAACGTCGCAAAAAGGCTTTTCCTTGTTACATTTCATGTGTCTTCGATAACAAAATTTACATGAATTGATCTTTCTATTTCTTTTTCGTTTTACTGTTTGTTCATCACTTTTATGATCTGTGTTAGGAAGAAATGCCATTTTAGAAGCGTTCAAAAGATGTCCGATAGGTGAGTTTCTAGCAAAACTCTCCTTATTATTTTGCATACTATTCATTAAATGATTTTAATTGGTATTTCAAGCATGCTTAAATTTAAAATACTCAGAAAATTTGAATTTTTACCTAAAAGACCGGGAGACAAGCTAAGAAAAAAAAAATCTCTTACAAATACCTTAACTGCGCATAAACTTATCTTTAAGGGGAAGACCTGTACAAAGATGCTCTACAATTGGGTAGTCACATGTGACCCTTCAAGATCTACATAACTCAAAATGTCTATTCATTAAAAAAAAAAAGTAGCTGTCTAATTACTAATGCCTATGTTGTCATAGATTTGTACTGGTGAAAAATATATATATATTGCATGATCTAATGATATGCTTATCACCGACTAGACAAAAATGGGTTTAAGCTTTTAAAATCGCCAAAACCAAAAATCAAAGAGAAATTAGTGGAAAAAAAAATGGGGTTAAGAAATATTACTGGTTTGTTCACTACAGAAGTTATGTGCTAAAGAAGAGATACAAGCTAAAAAAGTATTATTCATACTCTAAACAAAGAATCAGTATCAATAATAGCATTAAATGCACGTAGTGTGTGTGTGTTTTTTTTTAAAAAATGAGAAATCATAAACGGTTTAACAGAAATGATTAGGCTGAAGAAGTGGTGTTCCTCCTATTATCATCACTGATATGAATACAGCGTATTGTTAATCTCCGATATGTATTTTGCAATTATTAGCCATTGGCTGAATATAATACCATCTGCTCAAATCATTGAGTGTGGATTACTGTGCAAATAAAACTATCCAATAATAATAATTTAGAGTTATTGAGATTTAGATATATATGAAATGGCTAGTATATATTTTTCAAGAATAATATTTTGGCACTTGAAAAAAAGCAATTATAATTACTTAGTTTTTGTTTTTGGTTATGAAGTCTTTAACTGTACTACATTTAACTGTAACACTCTTACACAACAAGTTTTTATAGTTACTGGATAATGTAATAAATTGGGTAGAAAACAATATCAATCTTAAAATGATGCTTTCGTTCAAACAAATCTTTAGGTTGTCATTCAATGCAGTTAGAGAACCGCATGAAATAACATTTTTGGAACTCATGTCGTAGAAAATTCCGGAAGTTGTTATATCCATAATTATATTTTGAACAGGATTCAAAAATTCTGTAAACAAATTGGAACCAATGTTTTTACCGTGTTTACTCAACTTCTTTGATAAATTCTTATAATTTAAAATGTGGCCTTCTGCATCCTTCAAGATACCTATGTTAATCAAATAAACTTTCTCATGCTTACTTTGTGTCAAAGTATCATAAACAGTTTTGACCAAGTTATTACATAAGACTTGTAATGAAGGTTCTTGATTTTTTTTATTTTTTTTAGTTGTTGTTATCTCATTAATCTTGCTCAAGCTGTTGTTGAACAAAACAATTTTTGTCTTTGGCCAAATTTGAGAAGCTTTGATAAGAGTGGAAATCATTTCCATCATGTTATTCAAAATTATGTCTTTGAAATCACTGGAAGATGACCTAATATTGTTGGAAACATTATCATACGAAAAGACTATAGCTGCTAAATTCCAGTTTTTTTCTTTAATCAATTTGGCTAGTGATTTGATATCATCTGGCTTATTGGTAATGTAGTTCAATCTGGTAAAATCTTGTGAAGCATTCTGGTTAGAAAAGCATTGTGTAGAAGAAAGAATCCAATCTGAATCAGAAATTTTCTTGTAACTAGATTCAACACTACTGCGGTCATCATCTTCACTACTAATGTCGGATAAAATATCACTATTTTTTCTATGAGCAACTTTTGGGAAGTTGGTTTCATCTAAAGAACTTGCCAGTTTTACATCATTTCCTTTTGAAGTCAAAAAGTCTTCAGGGAATGGACTATTTTTAGCATCTACTGATGATACGTAAACTATAAACCCTCTGTTCAACAAATCTTCAACTTCATGCTTAGTAATTGGATCCAGCATAGAGCCTAAAACCAAAACAATGTTTTTATTCATATCTTGATAGGACAAAACATTGTATTGGGCATTTGCTTTTGCTTTTGCGTATCTAACACCTGTTTCATTAATTAGTAAACCTGCTAATATAATAGAAGAATATAATAGTTTATTTTGGTTAATACTAGATCCTGTAGATGCTAAAAGGTACTTGGTGTAATTGAATCCTTTTAACAAACCCGAAGAACTCTTCACAGTCGGACTTTGTTGATCAAAGACAACTAAGTTGTCACTACCTAACAACTCTTGTCCAGAAACAGCAATAGCGTTATTGACAACATCAGCCTTGGGAATGCTTTCAACAATAGGATTAGACACATGGTCGACTACAGCATCTTTTACAGCAAACGCAGCAGTAGAGCCAGCAGCAGCTCCACTACCAATTTTCAATGACTTTTCAGAAGACTCAGTGAATTTTTTGCCATCAGAAATAGCATTTGCTGATTTCTTAACTATACTTTCTTTTCCACTAGTTAAAACAGACCCAGTTTTGTCAAATACATCTTTAGATAAATCCTTCAAATAGGAATATGATGATTTGACTTTGAAGTTTAAACCGTTGTCAGTATCAATAGACTTTAAATAATCTTTGAAAAAGGATAAATAATTACCAGATTTTGAATACAAATCTTTAGAAAAACCAGAAATAAAAGAAAATGTAGAGTTAACTTTTGCGTTGACTCCATCACTTAAAGAGCCGTCAGAATTAATGCCTTTCAAATAATCTTTAGAAGCAGAAAAGGCAGAACCAGCTTTACCATAAGCATCTTTAGATAAGTCAGTAACATATGAAACAGCAGGATTTATCTTATCGGCCACAGTACCTGAAGAAGCACCAATAATCTTGCCATTAGTCTCTGAAACAGAAACACTGCTTCTTCTGACTATACTGTTTGCCCAGCTGGAAACATAGTTGAATGAGGACTTTAGTATATTTCCTGTACCGGAAATTGATGATTTAATACCAGAAACAAAAAATGAACCTGAATTTTCTTTGGGTTCTTTAGAATCAAGAAAATTCTTAACATAAGTGTTGGCATCTCCACTTGGGCTTCGGTAGAATTTGCCAGTGGCGTAATCATAGATTTTACTTGAAGGCGATTTTATCCACTTATCAAAAGAGCTTGTGTATTCTTTTTTAGTGGCTGTATCAATTTGTTCTTTTCCAGAGTCAATAAGTTTTTTGACAAAGCTGTCTGTGTTATCTGGCATTTTTTGGTTAATGTAATAGTGTGATTATAGATATTTTTCTAATTGGTGGTGACTTTGATATTAGTAGTTGTTTAACAAAAGAAGAGGAAGATAAAAAGAAAATAAAGGGAGGAATATATAGGCCTAATTGTGAACTTAAGTTTACTCTTTGATTAAACAATTACAAGTCTGTTGGATGCTTAAGAATACTCTAATAATTAAATCTATGTCCTAATGAAAGATTAATTAAACCACCCACACTTAAATCTCTCAAATAAAACTCTACAAATATGCTAAAAGCTACTGATATAAGAATCTGTACCAAAAGGGAAATAATTTATACTAATCCAAAGATAACAGAGTCATCTCATTACTCATATTTTTACCTTGAACACAGGGCAATAAATTAGATAAGGAAACATGAGAAGAGTACTAAGAAAAAAAATCTTAATAATTGCCTAATTAAGTAATATTTTGGTGGGATATCCATTTATGGGGGGTTATCTACCTTCTCTTTTTTTTTTTTTACTCAGAGATAACTGATGTGATGCTTAAAGATAGCAGATTTGCTGTGTAATTTTGCCCTTATTCCTTTTTTTTTTTTTATAATAAGGGGTAATAGAATTAAGGTGTATCCATGTTATTAGGGTAAAAGATAAGTGAATTACTGTGGAGAATATTTATATAAAAATAGATACTTTATTGAAGAACCATGATTTGATATTGTGCAATTTGATATAACAATCGAATGCAAATAATCTAAAAGACCATTTAAGGGCTATTATGCTTCTTTTCAGAAGAGATGACTGGGTATCATTTTCAAATACATTTTTAGATGCATATGATCCAATCATCAAATATGAACGCAAAGTATCCAAAACGTATTCTTTTTTTGAGCTATCATCATGGGATAAAACACTTTCTTGTAGATGTCTATTAAGGTCGTTTGCTTTGAGCAAAAGCAAGACTACCGATGGTATTTTTGACAGGATACTCATCAATTGTAGGAAGATCTCACCTCCTTGGCTGTTTGCACTTAAGAATCTTTCTCTCATCTCATTTCTTTCGTTTTCTCTTAATGTTAAGTCATTTGTATCATTTAATAAATCTTCGTTAACTATTGTGTTTATTGAACGTCCTGTTAGACAAGCAGCCAATAAGGGGAACTCGTCTTCATTTATATGACCCAGGATAATCAGATATTTTTTCATGCCTTCAACATCTCTGTTCAGCAAACTTAGCCAAAACTTGGAGTACACTAATCTGGTTTCTATAGTAGGGTATCTGTATAAACCGTGATCATACAAAATAACTTCGAAGTTGTCTTTTTTCTTTGGATTGTATTTGATCGCAATATTACCACCATGAATATCTGTATGCACCCCTACAGAGTTATCAAAGACCATTTCGTTAACCATTTTACCAAGTTCATTGGAAACTTTAGATCTAGATATATTTTTCCCTTCATAGTCGAATGCATCAAGTCTGGATCCAGTTAAAAATTCCATAATAATAAATCTTTTATGGGCATCAAAAACTTTTGGAATAGTCAAGAAATCAAAATTCTTTTTGGCAAAATGATTAGCTGTTTTTTCTGCATTCTTTCTTTCATTGTTGAAATCCAATTCAACAAAAATGCTTTCTCTAAGCTCTTCACTCAACCAAACAAGTGAATATTCAGGGAACCACCAATCTAGTACTTGGAAAATGTAAGAAGTCAACATAACGTCCAAAGGAACCAACGTGCTCAATGTTGGGTGCTGGCATTTAACAGCCACCTCTTGAATTTCTCCTGTTTCAGGATTGTATATTTTTGCTTTGTGGACTTGAGCTAATGATGCAACCCCTATGGGTTCGGGATCAAACTCTACAAACACTTCGTTTATGCTTTTGCCAAGGTCTTTTTTAAACATCAAATCAATGTCTTCCAAAGAAGACTTAGTACATTCTTGTTGTAAAGGAATCATAGTGTTGGTCCATTCTGGTGGTAACAGATATGTCATTGCCGATATGTGTTGGCCTAAGCTTAATGTAAATACCTCCATTTTGCTGAATAGAATCTAATGCAACATCAGCTGCTTTCTTGTGAGTTTTTTTCAATAAGTCTGAATAGTCCTCTATAGACATACCTTCCCTCTTGGAAATTGTCATGGTGTAATAGTAAATACACTTGGTCAAAGCAGAGGTGACATTGTAAATTCTTCTGATTGACATATATCCATACCTTAAAGTTGCATTTACAGTCTCTGAAGTGTTATACCCAACAAAGCCTAATGTAATTATTGATCCAAAGACGTAATATTTGTAATACTTTCTTTTGTTGTATTTTTCGTATTTGGATTTATAAAACTGTAACATCTTTTCAGTGTTTGAAGGAATAGTGGAATAATTCATCCTTGTATTTAAAGGGGTGAAATATTTTTTACTCACATTGGTATTAAATCTTCCAAAGCTGGTGTAACATTTGGAGTTGATAAGTTTAGAATTCAGCATTTTTTTTTGTTTTTTTAATATTTGCTTTCAATCTTCCTTTTTCTCTCTATTTCTTTAGGTTCTGTGAACTTCTCTCTTCATATGTATATTTGAATACCAAATTAGTGTCTCTCTTAAGTATATTACAAGCTTGAAGTGTTTTTTAAAAAGTGCTTAAGGAAGGGATGAAGGGGGTTTTTTTTAAAGAAAACAGACCAATACCTCAGCACACGTGACAGTTTCCTATTTAGGACAAATCTGGTAGCTTACGGAAAAAAAATTTTCATTTTTCAGTTTTTTTCTTAGTCAAGATTTCAATTTCAAACGCTTTAACAGAATCATCAATAACTATTTGAAATAGAAGAGTTCGGAGCTAGTTTTATATTCAAATAGGTGATATACGTAAAGAAAAAGCTTTAAAACCCCCAGAATAATATTACCTTTTTTTTTTAGTACAAATCTATAAAACAATGTCCTTGGAAGGTTCATTTGCTAAATTAACTGTAGACGATAGTGCTGCTGCCAGTACTCCATTGAAAGCTTTGGTTTTCAAGTCTAAGACCAATGCTGGTGCTAAACCAATAGTTGTTGTTGCTTTACAAGAAACAAAGACTCCATCTAACTTGGTTGCAGCTGTTACTGAATCTAAAGAACCAAGATTGGCCAAGAACGAGTACTTTGACCAACACTTCAAGATCGATGATGCCACCAAATTCAATCTATCTCACTTAGAAAATGCTGAATCCGAATTCTACTTAGTCTTAGACTCCAGTATTTCTACCATTGCTGAAGAAACCATCTTTAGTACCAACAATGAAACTATCAAATTCACCGCTAAATCTTTGACCTCATACATCACTTCATTAGCTAAAGCTGACTTAAAGACTGTTGATTTCTCCAAGGTTCCAGAAGTCTCTCCAGCTGCCAAGAAAGCCCCAGCCAAAAAGGCTCCAGCTAAAAAGGAAACCAACCCTGATGCCAAGTTAATCGGTGTTACCGTTAAAAAGGCTGATGACTTTTCTGCTTGGTACCAACAAATTTTAACCAAGGGTGAAATGTTAGATTTCTACGACGTTTCTGGTTGTTATATTTTAAGACCGGCTTCTTATGCCATTTGGGAACAAATCCAAAAATGGTTTGATGCCAAGATTAAGAAGTTGGGTGTTCAAAACACTTACTTCCCAATGTTTGTTTCATCTAAGGTCTTAGAAAGAGAAAAAGATCACATTGAAGGTTTTGCTCCAGAAGTCGCCTGGGTCACCAAAGCTGGTCAATCTGATTTGGAAGAACCAATTGCTATTAGACCAACCTCCGAAACTGTTATGTATCCATACTTTGCCAAGTGGATCCAATCTCACAGAGATTTACCATTAAAGGTCAATCAATGGAACAATGTTGTTAGATGGGAATTCAAGCATCCTCAACCATTCATCAGAACCAGAGAATTCTTGTGGCAAGAAGGTCACACAGCCTTCGCTAACGCTGAAGATGCCCAAGAAGAAGTCTTACAAATCTTAGATTTCTACGCTGGTGTTTACAAGGACTTATTAGCTGTTCCAGTTATTAAGGGTAAGAAGACCGAAAAAGAAAAGTTTGCTGGTGGTGTTTGGACTACCACTTGTGAAGGTTATATTCCTCAAACTGGTAGAGGTATCCAAGGTGCCACTTCTCATTACTTAGGTCAAAACTTCTCTAAGATGTTCAACTTCTCTGTTGAATCTCCATTAGGTAAGGACCATCCAAAACTATTTGCTTACCAAAATTCTTGGGGTTTGAGTACTAGATCTATTGGTGTTATGGTTATGATTCACTCTGATGACAAGGGTCTAGTTATTCCACCAAGAGTTTCTCAATACCAAGCTGTTATTGTTCCAGTTGGTTTGACTAACAAGACTACCGAAGAAGAAAAGAACTTGATTTTAGATACTGCTGCCTCCATTGATAAGAGATTGAAGGTTGAAGATATTAGATCTATAGCTGATTTCAGAGAAAACTACACTCCAGGTTGGAAGTTTGCTAACTGGGAATTAAAGGGTGTTCCATTGAGAATCGAAGTTGGTCCAAGAGACTTAAAGGCCAACCAAGTCACTATTGTTAGAAGAAATGATGGTAAAAAGACTACTGTTGCTTTAGATCAATTAGAAGCTGAAATTCCTAAGTTATTAGAAGAAATGCACTGGGACTTATACAATGCTGCTAAAGAAAAGTACGATTCTCACAGAGTTATTGTTGAAGAATGGAAGGATTTCGTTCCAGCTTTGAACGGTAAGAATGTTGTTTTATCTCCATGGTGTGGTGTTGAAGAATGTGAAGAAGATATCAAAAAAGCTTCTGCCAAGAAGAACGATGGTGAAGAATTTGCTGAAGATGACAAGGCTCCATCTATGGGTGCTAAATCTTTATGTATTCCATTCGAACAACCTGAATTAAAGGAAGATGCCAAGTGTGTTAAGTGTGGTGCCAAGGCTGTTAACTACACTATGTTTGGTAGATCTTACTAAGCTTCAGTGATTACATTGTAGAAATAAAACAAATAAGAAATAGTTTTTTTTTTTTTTTGTATCTTTATATATAGCCATACAAGTTTAACTGACGTCTACATAATTCAAGACTTTAAACTAATGTTATAAAGCATTATAAATTCCAAAATTGTTGATTGTTGAATTCTTCAATTGTCATGGACTTGAAGTCTACCTTTGGCAAACCGTCTTCAAGGCTTTGTTCTTCTACTTCTGCCAAATAGTAAATAGTGTCCAGTTTTAATTCACCGTTAATGTACTCATCTTTGCATTTCTTGTAGTTGGTGGCTAATTGATTCAATCCATGGGAGTCATCGCTTAGAACAAATTTTCCTCCCAAGTTTTTGAAGTGTTTTGCAAGACCTATAGATGGGTATGGGTATTTCAAACCTTTTCTTAACCCAGAAGTATTAATTTCTAAGGCCAAGTTGTTTTCTATAATATATTTGAAATTTTTTTCAACCAAAGGTAAAAGTTCTTCTTTATAAATATCAAATACAAAATCGTCTATTGAGTAATCCTTTATACGGATTGCATAATCTTTTTTGCTTTCCATATAGTCATCAATGATCTTACCAGTAGTTTTGTTGATAACCAAATCTGTTTGATTTAAAAACAAGCTTGGTAAGTCAAAATGGCCTATAATTTTAGGATTCAAAGTGGTTAGCATTTCATATTGCAAACCAAAGTAAGTCTTCAGAAATTGTAAGAAACTGTTGCTTGAGGCTAAGATGGACTTATCATAAGTTTCAATGTCATAGTCTATGTCCAGTGAATTGACATGATGTACCGATCCCAATAAAAATTGCAGCTTGCCTTTATATATCGAATCAAACATTTCTTTTGCGTATTTAATATGCTTTGTGTCGATGCATTCACATTCAGTTCCGATAATAAAATTCGTACCTAGGTTTTTTTCATTTGCCTTTACATCTAAAACAGTTTTCAAGTATGCTTCAAATTGATTTTTTAAAAAAGATGTGTCTTGCTTGTCTGCAATTTCTTCAGGGTAAAGGTATTTACTGCTTAGTCTAGGCATATGTTCTGTAAAACAAAAGGTATGAAACTTCTTCTTTAAAACATTTGTGATAACTTCATCCAAAGGTCCTGAACCATGTGAGATGAATGTTTTTGAGTGGGAATGATGGGAAAACGGCATTTTTAATGTAAAAAACAGTGAGGTTTTTGGTTAATTATTAGTATTTTTTTTTTAAAAAAAACCTCCTCAAAAATCAAATTTTTATACTAAATCATAACGAATATTATCTATCGTAAGTTTATTCATAAGCGAATAATTTTGGTTGTTTATTTTTTGCAAGGCGACCCCTACTGCTGATAACCGAGACTCATGACTAAATGACGGGAAAACTAGAATTTAAGCAAAAAAAAGAATGAAAAGTCATATAAGTTGCTACAATTAACAGCCAAGCTTCGTTAAGTGAAAAGAGAGGAATTCAAAATATGGTTGGAATAAAAGAAAATTTTAAAGTTGGAAACGTTGTTGTTGTAGGATCAGGAATATCTGGATTTACAACAGCTTCGGTTTTACTTGATAAGTATCCGCAAATAAAAAAGCTGATTATTGTTGGTAGAGAAATCATCAATGATCCAGCATACACTTCATTACAGCATGAGTTTACATCTTGGGCAGGTGGAGCTAACCACATGTCCTTTGCTGCTGATGATGATTATAAACAACAAGAAAGAGATTTGATAACTTATAAGAAGTTTATGTATTTAGGCAAAAGCTTCAAAAATTCAGGTATAAGAATAATGAAAAATAAGCTTATAATGTTCAAAACTTCAAATACACCATGGTATATCAAAGACCATGCATGTGAAGGAATCTGTACAATTTCAGATGCCGAGTTGGAATACAGAGGGCTAGACCCGAATATTTACAAAGGATTTGAGTATCTTACTTGTACTATAACACCATACATCTACTTGGGATTTTTGAGAAACAAACTAGAAAAAACTGAAAAAGTGGCTATAAAAAAGTGTCCTAAGACTTTGTTTTCTTTTGCTGATGTTCAAGATTTTGTAGGATTCAAACCAGATTTAATAGTAAATTGCACAGGTTTGGGAGCAAGAAGTATATTATCCACTTATTCTTGTGAGAAAGCAGAAGTGGAGGAAAACATCATTCCTTACAAAGGGCAAATATGTGTTATAAATAAAGACTTGCCTTTTCAGCTTACTGTAGAAGATTTGCCTTCTGACGAGTATGTCTGTGATTATGTGAAAAAGATTGAAGGTGCTTATCAGTTTTCCCATGTTTTTCCTAGATCAGATGGATATGCAATAGTTGGTGGGATTTCATGCCCTGGTGTGTACGACAACACAAAAGACAAGGATGTTTCAACAAAATTGATAGAAAACATTACAAAGTTTGTGCCTGAATTAGTTGAAAATGGGCCTATTGAAGTTATTTTTGATTATGTCGCGTTAAGACCTGGTAGAAAAGGAGGTGTAAGATTGGAGTACAAAAAATACGATGACTATAATGTTATTCATAACTATGGTATTGGTGGTGCTGGTTTCCAAGCAAGTGTCGGTTTAGCTCTTGAAGTATCTGAGCTTGTTAATATCAATATTATGAATAACAAATCCAAGTTGTAGTCGGAGAAAACATTTCCTAATTGGGCATGAATCAAATAGCTTATAAAGAAAAATTTTCCCCCTTTGGGTTAAATGTTTTTTTTTTTTTTTTTTTTCATTCGTTCTTAATAAATTCCACTAGTTTTTTTAAATTATGAAATATATAGACGATTATTAAGCAAACCAAGAACCCAAAAGATTATACTTTAGATATATATACTATTTCTTTGTTTATAACCTTAATTAAAGAAATTGTTTCTGTGTGTGTGTGTGTTTTTTTTACTTGAGCAGACAGTATTTTAATAGTGTAATTTAAAAAGAGAAAAAGATGAGTGCTGTTGATATTCAAACATCAAACTTAAACGAAGAAACACCAGCTGATGATTACAGTAAATATGTTGATTATATTATAAAACTGTTTTTAAAAGACAACACAACCGTTGAAGGAACCATTGTGAGATACGGATCGGAAAGCATTACTTTGAAAGTAAAAGAAAAAAAGGCGAAAAGTAAAACTTATGAAAGAGGTTTAATAACAGATTTGAAAGTAATTAACATTCCAAAAGTTGTTAACAAAAAAGCAAAGAAAGCAAGTCCTGCTAAAGCTAAATCAGCTTCTTCAAACAATAATAAAAACGAATCAACTTTTGGAACTTTAGATATCGATACCATCAAGAAAACTGACTTTAATTTTGAGAGTAATAATGAAAAATACGATTACAACAGGGCAGAATTAAAAAACTTGAATGATGATAAGCTGAAAACCAATGACGAAGAGAAAAATGATTTGGATCTAAACCCTAAGCAGAGTAACTCTAAGGGACAGAAAGCTATCAAGAACAGTAAACAAAAGCCCAAAAGTGAGGAGAGCCCAAAACCAGATTCTAACCAGCTTTTAAGTTTACTTCAAAAATCAAGTACAAAGGAAGTATCTGAACCAGTACAAGATATCAAGAAGGAAAAATCTAAGAAGAAAAAAAGTAAACAAAAGAAAGAAAGTAAAGTTGCTGAATCTGATAAGGAAACATCTCAAGAGGCTATTGACATCAATTCATTACCTATAACAAAAGCCATAAATCTTTCACACCTTTGTGGTCGTATTAATTTAGAGTCATCAAGACAGAAGAAGCTTAAAAAAAAACTTAAAAAGAAAAAGACCACCGGTAAAAAGGATGATGATGTTGAGGAAGAAGATGTGTTGGAACCTGTTGAAAAGAATGATGCTGAATTAAAAGATGCTTCTGAACCTGTAGAAGAAAAAGATGCTTCTGAACCTGCTAAGCAGGAAAGATTGACTGAAAAGAAGAGAAAAGAGGTAGAAGCCAAAAAGAAAAATAAAACAACTCTTAAGGCTCGTGATATGTCAAGTGATGACAGCTCAAATACTAGTAGTTCAGCATCTGACATATACACTACTGATAATTCATACGAATCGAGAGTTAATAGTTTATCTTTATCAAGCGATGAATCTGAATCTTCTAATAATCTATCTTTAATAAGCAACGAAGATACAGACAGCTCAAGTGACGATTACAGCTTATCAAACAGTAAGTTGGACATGAGCCTAAATATAGATTCTGATAGCTCATCTGATGCTGAAATAACTCAGAGCATAAAAGAGGACAATGAGCTAGTGAACGTCCCTGCAAGTACTAATGAAGAGAAAAGTGTAGAACCTGCTAAAAAGAATCCTAAGAAGAACAAAAACAGAAATAAGAAACAGCAAGCAAAAAATAAAAAAAACAAAGATGCACAAAGTAAAAAATCGCCGATTGAAGAAGAAGATGTGGTGAGGTTGCTTTTAGAAAAGGCAATGAGTGCTGGTTTGATTAGCGGCGATGTATTGAAGAAGCAAGACTTCTTAGCTGACAAGAAACCAGACGCACCAAAGAAAAAAGCCAATAACAGAAAGAAGCAACAAAACAACAAGAAGAAGACACCTGCTCAACCAACGGATACCACTGAAGTCAATGTTAATGACAAGTTAGAGAAGGTTATATCCGAAACGTTGATTTCCACAACAACAGTGTCTACGACAAAACCAAAAAACAAAGGTAAACAGAAAAAATCCAAAAAGTCTACCAAAGAGTCATCTCTTGAGCCCACACCATCTAATCCTGATCAATAAGCCTTATATATGGTGTTTTAACATAAACTTTCAATTCACACGTTTCCAAATGTTAATTGTCGGAGATATGGACTGCGTTTCGAACCGCTGTAATTTCTTTGATGGTACGGTGTAAAACTTAGATGTAGTGCTTAATCTTGTATTAAACAAGTGAAAACGCAATGAAGTGTTTTTAATCTAGAATGGTTATATATATATGTGTGTATCTCTTAATTCACAATCAAATGTTGTAATGTTATGTCAATCTTAACTCTTATATAGTAACAGAAAACTTGAGGTAACTTCACCAACAGTTTCTAAGAAGAGAATTTTGAGTAAAATACATTATGGTGGCAATAGCCACCCCATGATGTCAGTACTTAAACCCTCTTTGGGCGTTACTTGATTCTACATGTAGCCTTTGGTGTATTATGGCTGTCCTCTCTTAAAGTCACGTGCTGGTGCACATGGTCGATGTTTTAGGCTGGTATTTCGGACATAAACAAAAAAGCACGTGACAGTATGCAAATTTCCCAAAGCGGTAATTACGGTTTTGGTGTATACGTGCGGTTTCATTTTCCTTCAAAAAGGGTAAAAAAATTTTCTTGGGCTACGAATTTTGGTGCGGATACAACGCCCTTAGAGGAAGGGTTGCTTTTCTGGCTTTTTTAAAAAATTATAAAGAGACGTAAACATAGCATAAAAACCTAAATAACAGTTATAATATATACTTTCTGATAGCTCATTTTATTACTACCTTTGTGAAAACTGAGTATATAGCTAATATCTAATATAAAGAATAAGTTGAATAGGTGAATTTGTTTATATTTAAGCTATCCCTTTAAAAAAAACAACAACAACAATAAGTATATAATTACCTAATAAAAACTACAATCTACAAATATACGATCAATTAAATATGGGAAATTGTTTAAGTTGTTTCAAAAGTACAACACATGAATCTACAGATAGAGATTTTGAAAATCAACGATTAATTAATCCAAATGAAGGAGATAACAACTATGGAGCTAACAAGGAAATAGATGAAGAAAACAACAACATTCATCAAAATAATATGTCACTTCCAATCAATGAAGATGAAAGAGAAGCTGTTTCTTTATTATTGCAATATTTGGAAGATAAGGACAGGTACGACTTTTACACAGGAGGACCTTTAGAAGCATTAACAACGTTATCATACTCTGAAAATATTAATTTGAGAAGATCTGCAGCTTTAGCATTTGCTGAAATAACAGAAAAGTTTGTAAGAGCTGTTCCAAAAGAAGTAATTGAGCCTATTTTGGCCTTATTAACTGACGAAAAGAACTCTTTAGATGAACAAATTAAGATAGCTACGTGTGCTGCTTTAGGTAATTTAGCTGTCAATGATAATAACAAAAAGATTATTGTATCCATGGGGTGTTTAAATCCTTTGGTTGAACAAATGTTGTCTGATGACGTTGAACTGCAATGTAACGCAGTTGGGTGTATCACAAACTTAGCCACTATAGATGAAAATAAATTCAAAATTGCTAAATCAGGGGCTTTGATTCCTTTAATCCAATTAGCCAAATCTAATCATACAAGAGTTCAAAGAAACTCTACAGGTGCTTTACTGAACATGACTCATTCTGTTGAAACCAGAAGAGAACTTATCAATGTAGGTGCCATCCCAGTGCTAATTGGGTTATTGAGCAGCACCGATGCTGATGTTCAATACTACTGCACTACAGCCTTATCCAACATTGCTGTTGATGAAGAAAATAGAGAAAAAATGCAAGCTACTGAACCGGATTTAGTTCCTTCTTTGATCAAATTAATGGACTCAAAAGCATCAAGAGTCAAATGCCAAGCCATATTAGCCCTAAGAAATCTAGCATCAGATCGTGAATATCAGTTGTCAATAGTAAGATTTGGAGGTTTGTCACACCTTTATAATTTAATTCAATCTGGCAGTATACCTGTTGTGTTGGCTTCTGTTGCATGTATGAGAAACATATCCATTCATCCACAAAACGAAGCATTGATAATAAAAACAGGATTTTTGGAACCCCTCATTTATCTATTGAACTTTAAAGAATCAGAGGAAATACAATGCCATGCCATATCTGCACTAAGAAACTTAGCTGCTGCTTCTCCAAAGACAAGACTGATGTTCTTCAAATTGGGTTGTGTTGCTGAATGTTGTAAAATTGCAAACTCATCTCCTGAATCTGTTCAATCTGAAATATCTGCCACATTTGCTATTTTGGCTTTAGATGAAGTAACCAAGTTGAAGTTATTAAAGGAAACTAACATTTTAGAAGTTTTGATACCTATGACTTTCATTAGCAATCCAGAAGTATCAGGAAATGCTGCAGCAACTCTAGCTAACTTATGCTCCAGATTAAATGTTAAACCAATTAGCGAAGATGCAGAATATGAAGTAGATAACGAATTTGATTATTATGAAAAGGTATTATCTGCTTGGGAAAATCCACAAGACGGTATAGTTGGATTTTTAAGAAGATTTTTGACTTCTGAATTTATAACTTTTGAACATATAGCTTTGTGGACCATTTTACAACTAGCAGATTCTGAAGACGAAAGATTCATTACATTGATAAAAGAAAATGTAGATGTTATCAATAGCGTAAAAAAACTATTAAAACAAAATTATTATATTACAGTTAATCAAAATGAAGAAGGTAGAAATAAAGAAGATGATGACGAAAACAAATACGACGCTGCTTTAGAGCTGTATGGACTATCGAAGCAAATTCTTGAAGTTTTAGATATTCAATCCTGATCTACAAAATCAATTGTAATGTAAGAGATATATTAGTAACGTAAACATATATATGACGAAGCTGGTATTATAACAATATTTTAATTTTAATTAATAAGATCCTCGTTAATATCCCAAACACTCTGGTTACTATCTTCTCTTTTGACCAGGACGTCATCATTGCTGATCTCTGTAGGTGTATCTGAAGGTATCAAAAAATTCAATGAAGCTTGCATAATATTATTAGGAGATATCAATGAATTCATATCTAATGAATCTATTCCATCTGGTGTATTTTCAAAAAATGGCAACATACCGTTAGCACCATTATTACCTATAGTATTAACAGATGGTGATAATCCAACTTGTTTCAAAAATTCCTCAAAATCAGGTATGTAGTCAGTACTGCTAGTGCTAATGGTCTCATTTTCAATTCGTTGTTGAGTTATACTATTTCTTGGAGTTGTTTTATTATCTGGAAGTGGTAAAATGTTGGATTCTAGCAAATTCTTTTTCACAATTAAAGGAGCTTCTTTTATACTCAATAAACTATTGGAGCGTGAATTTGAAGCGTCCTTGAAATTAATACTGCTATCTTCTTGAGCTCTAACACTGGAAATGTTACCATTTATTTTAGAAGTGATAGGCTGATAATTAAATGAAGATATTGACGGTTCTCTTATTGAGCCAATGCTACCATTCATGGGCATTGTTAAACTAGTCAATGAAGGTAGTTTATTATTGAAGCCTATATCTTGGTAAACAGGGCATCTACTCAATTGGTCGCTGTTCGCCTGTATAATCAAAGATGGTATGTTTTTAAAAGATTGAGTCAATGATGAAAAGGAGTTATTGTTTGAAACAGGACAAACAGAAAGTCTGCTATTGAAATGATTATTACCAGTATTTTGTTTCAACAAACTTTTATTACTGCTGCTGCTTGGTCTTAACAAAGTCAAAAAGAAGCCTGTTGATCTAGATAATTTCAAAGAATACTTATATTTGACAGCTAATATTCTAGTTAAATTGTGGAAAATATCCATCCTAGACATCAACAACTCAGCAATGTAAGGTTCTTGTAAAGACAAGGTGTTGTTCTCAAATATCATTTTATTAAATTCGGATCTTTTCTTTTTTCTGAAAGACTTTGTAAAGCTGTCACTATCAGATTCACTGTCACTACTGGTATTATTTTGTATACCACTTATCTTTTTAGAAAATACATTATTCAAATCTTTTAACAAAGATCCTACTTTTTGTCTAAGTATTAAACAAATCATAAATTGCATTGATCTATAGCAAGCATCCAAGCAATAAGGAATCAATACAATTTTCATTTGTGTTTTGAATATCTTATTGGCATTCAAATTGTGGAAGAAAATTAAAGAAGTTTTGAAAATCTCTGTAGAGTACTTTAAACTTTGTTGACAATAATAAACCGCCAAATCCATTAAGTCTTCATCAACATTTTTATTTTGTATTCGAGGTTCATAAGAAGTAAACAAGATGTAATTCACATTATAAAGCATCATTTGAATTTGAAGATGTTTTTTGAAAAACAAACATTTTGTCGTATTCTCTTGAGGAATGTTGAGTTTTTTACCGTGATCCGTTAAGTCATGACCATTATAGTTGTGTTTAGGAGAATTACTCTTACTGTCGTTTTTTCTTTTGTTGTCAACAGTACTAAAAATTTCCTTTAGAGATGGCAAGTTGTATCCTGTATCTTCGGAAAATCTTTGTTTCTGGCTATCAGTCTTGCACATAGCTGGTGTTATGTTCTCAAACCCATATTCTTTTATAGCATAGGCTTCTAGCGGATCAAGTAAATTATTATCCAAAAGAAGATTAATGCATTTCTTAATGATATCCTCATTATTTTTATTTTCTAAGATCTTTTCCAAAACATCAACTACAAAATCCATTTGCCATTTTTTAGCTTTAAACCCAGGTTGAGAGTTTAAGACCAATTCCGAAATTGCTATCATAACCAAATCAATTTGGTAAAAGAGTTTAGTATTTTTACCTATAATAATTTCTCCCAAGTTATTACCAAAACAGTAGTCAACCTGTTGGTTTAATAGCAGGTACTCAATAGAATTTGTATTGCTCTTGGTTTCAGGATTTTCAGAGTTAGACTTAATAGTGTCAGTTTCTCCAGAATTCTTAAAGTTACTATCATTTTCAAACTTTGGATTTTCACCTTCGTCTCTCAATGCATTGTTGTAAGGCAATTTGACATCAGAAAAAGAACCTAGCTTCCTTAAAAGTCTAGGGGTACCATTATTCAAACATTGATTTATGTCCATTGAGACCAAATAAAACCATGTTTTTCTCCATTGATTTTTGAAAATTTGTATACTTTGACTGATAGTCTTGGCAACAATTTTCAAATCTTTATCTTCTCTATTCACGTATTCATTACTTTTATTGAGAATATTGGTGGTCAAATTTGTAAAATTGTCTGGATCTCTGTGTATACCAGAATCAAATGATAATTGTACAATTTCAGCTAGAAGTAATTCACTCTTTTTATTAGTTGAGTTCACATTTGTAAGAGTATCAACAGTATCATTTTCCGGACAAATACCTAAATACCACTTATAAAAAATTAAGAAGTGGATGACTGACAAATTTGTAAATACTATACCATTGCCGTAATATCCATCTGTAGTTGAAGGTTCTTTGTTTCCGTTATTTTTGATGAAATTCTCGTAAATAGCATGTATAAATTTAGGATCAATGTTAAACTTAGATTTTTTCTTGTTGTATTCTATAGGTTTGTTGTTGATAGCACTTTCAGGACTTATGTTAAAGTTGTTATCCGTAGGAAGATGGAATTCCAAGTGTTCTTTGACAAAATCGTCATCCAGTCCCAATTTCAAGTCAATATTCATATCCTGACTGTTGTTAACGCATCCTAATCTTAATATAATCAATAGAATACCAATTTGAGAGCATTTAAATAAATTATCCAAGTTTAAATTGTAGTCATCTTTTGAAGAATTCAAAAAATCAGCAATACCTAGAATATGCAAAATCTCTGTATAAAATAACTTTTTTTCAAGTATAGGGATTTCTGGGTATGTTTCCTTAAAAAACAAATCCAAGTTGTCTTTTATTGTATACGGCTCAGGTAGGTTTTGTAATAGATCTTGTAAAAAGTCGTTTTGACTACCCTGTGAAGTTTCTGAAGACTTTTCTCTTGACAATGGGGATACTGATCTACGTTGATTAAGGTTTTCATGACTTACTGGACATCTGCCTTGTCTAAAGTTTTGATTTGGCTCAGCTGAAGTAGCTCCCATATGAGCAACTGGACATTTACCTTTTGGAAGATTATCAGGGGCACTACTGTGTGATACAGGACATTTCTTTATGTTTGCATTTTGCATTATTTCTTGATCATTGACAGGACACTTTTTAACATCAGACTCCTGCATCATTTGCTTATGATTCACTGGGCATTTTTTTTCAAGTTGATCAGGCACATTTGGATTATTAAAAGATTTCTTCATTTGTTTCTTTAAACTTACATTTCGTTGATAAACTTGATACTCCATCAGTTTTTCTCTAATTTTGAAAACATGTTCCCAGAGAAGTTTTAAATAAGGATCACCTTTGAGTATGGACAAATAATGTGTGCTGCCCAGATAAGTGAAAGAATTTGTTTTAGGATTTATATGCAAAGATTCAAATCTTTTTGAAACATTTATTTCATCGTTGTTATACTTCTTTCCATGATCATGCTTGAAATTTATGCTTGAAGGACTGGTGTATTCAAGCTCTTTATTTTTTATTTGCAACTTGGTTGATTGTTCTTTATGTTGATAAGTAGCCAACATATCTTCCAAGTATTTAATCTTGTCTTTCAAATCGGTTAATTCCTTTTCTTGAAAGATATGATTGTATCCATCCTTGGACCACTCGGGTGACAAATACTGACACAAATGTTTATAGCCTGTATTGACACATGAATTACAATGTGGCTTATTTTTGTCACATTTTACTTTTCTGCTCCTACAAACAGAACAACTTAAAGGTGTTCTGTTTCTAGTTTTTCTATTTCTCGTCTTTTTGGTTACTTTATTTTCACTGGACATTAAAATATCGTCACTTGGTGTATTCATTAGGATATGTGTTTTGTTTTTTGTTTTTTGTTTTTGCTTTTATGGAGTATACTGTTCTTCTTACAACAAGGCCTTAAACCCCTCTCTAAACCTTCAATATATTAGTATGTTTTGTATTATGATTGAATATTTCTAGATGTATTTTTTAAAAAAAAAACTTGTATAATTTTAAAATAAAAAATTGTGAAATTTTATCGTTCAAATAAAAATGTTGAAATCCTACAAAAGTAAGAAATAATAAGCCTAAATTATGGTTCTGCTTGGACCTGAAACAGTTATAAACTTTTAAATACGAAGCTATATTAATCAACAGAAACAAATTCAACTGTGAATTATCGTTTAAAGAATATGTCTATAAGAATTACTTGGGTGCCGTTTAAGTCTAGTCGAGAAAAAAAAAAGGCTGAAATAAATCAGGCGGAATTTTAATTTCCAGAGAGAAAAATCAGCCGCACGTCAAGAGTGAAAAATCCAAAAAAATAACAACCATGGTCGATCCCGGGATCGAACCGGGGACCCTTCGCGTGTAAAGCGAATATCATAACCTCTAGACTAATCGACCTTAAGATGTTATTACACGTGTATCGATTGACAGAGGTATTTATAGTGTGTAACGAAATCACGTGTATCGTTTTGCTAGCATTATGCTGCTGCTTTTTTTTGGTAATAGGAAGTAAAATAAGGAAAGTACAACATACATGTTTGTTGCAAGGGATGTATAAACCAAAACTAGTCTTAGTTCTAGTTTATTTTTTATAGTTTGAGGCTAAATATGCAATATAGTTTGAAAATGATTTTTTTGTTTTTTTTTTTTCTTGTTTAACTTGTATTTGAACATAGCACTAAGAAAACAAATACACATCTGGTAGAAAAAGATTAGCCACTATGTGGCTTCTCTTAAGACTTTGTTTTCTTGTTTACGACTATAATTCTGGTGATCCCGTGATATATGCTTAAAGTTAAAGCACGCCTGTAACAAATGATTGATTCTTCATTTGTAATTAAGGAAAGCTTAAAGCCATGTTGTGATTATAACGCCATTTTTTTTCTTGTTCCGAAACGGGAGTTAAAAACCTTAGTATGTATATTATTACTAATTTTTTTTTTTTTAAAAGAAAACCCCAACTGTTTATCTATCAAACCCAATATATATACAGTATAATAAACGACTCGCAAGATACTGATATCATAATGCAAGAGGACAACAGCAGTGTATCTGGAGAAAATGTGCACATAGACGATTATGATGATTACGATGCCATGAATGATCAAAATGAGATCGACAACTATTCCATTATAGGACAAAATATCAGCAAACTCAAACGTGTTCTAGGATGGTTTGGGTTTTCGAACAGTGATAACTTTTACGAAATAGGTGATTGGAGTATAGACGACCATGTGGAGTTGTATAACTTGGATGGAGATGGAAATGTGAGTAATAACGAGGGAGAGGATGTGGTGAGGATAATGAAACGAGAAAAAATGAAGAAACTCAGAAGAATTTTGATGAAATTGATAGGACTGATTGCTGTTGGGTTTTTGTTTTTTTATATAGTAGTGAATTTGGTGATTGTGAACAAAGAGTACTCAGAAATCAAAGAAGCCCACGAATCTGTGAGTACAGCTGAAGCCGCCACAACATTTGCAGATGTTGAAGATAATATATTCAAAAAACCATTTCCCACAAGCACTTCATATACCAGCTTGACAAAGACAGCCAGTTCAAGTGAGTCGGAAACAAGCTCAACAAGTAAATCCACATCGTCAGAAACAAGCTCAAAGACTACCTCAAAGACTACACCCTCCTCTACATCAAAAACAACCAGCAAAGGCAAAGCTACCGCTAAAACTACTGCTTCAACCACCACTCATACCAAGGCTACCACAAAAACTACTGCTTCAGCTACAACTCAGACCAAAGCTGCCTTACCACACATATTTGAAGAAATCTGGGAAGACGCCAAAGAAATCGGAGATGAACTAGTTGACGGATTTAACGAAATTGTTGATGAAATGAATCAGAAACTTCATGATAACTCATAAAAACGCCAACTTCCATGTTGACATGCCAGCCCCACCTTTATTTATTAAGTATGCCCTATGCCGCCCTTATCTCCCTCTCCCTTTTTTTTTTATGTGCACCAGTCGCATCCATGTGACCCTGTTCCACATGGTGTAGCTCTGTTAAAGAGTCTTTTGAATGATTTTCCTCTTTCGGAAATATTCCCATAAACAAATTAGCCGCCTTCTATCTGAATAATTGGTAGCTGTTGATTTTTTTGCGGGGGCTTTTTTTCAGCGCTCCCAGAATCTAATGAGGAAAATTTTTCTCCTGTATAATATGAGTGTGTTTTTTTACCCCCCATCGTCGTTCAATTACTACGAATGTTTGTTATTTATTTCCTATTTGAAATATCCTTTAAAATTTAAAAAAAAAAAAAAAAGTAAACAAAGTTGTTTGTTTTGATTTTGGATTTAATTAAAGGATAGGTAATAAGGACCAGAAATAACAATTATTACATTTTCTTCGATTTTTTTTTTTGAATTATAACATAGAAGTTTTGCTTTTTTAGATCAAAACAACACTAAACTATACTCTAATTTTTTATCCCATAAATCAACAAAAAAAAAAATAAAAATTAAAAACATTGATTTTTTTATGAAACAAGTAGTTATTATTAAAGAAGAAACCACCGAAATGTCCGAAAAATACTCCCAATTATTGAAAGGTTTGAAGAAGAGTGAAATCTTAGATGTCATCAATGCTTTGCAAACCAAAGTCACTTTAGATGATGACTACAAGACCCCAAATGCACATGCCAAAAAAGAAATTTTGGTCGAATCTGCTTTGTCTTTAATCAGCGACAATGAATCCAACGAAGATTGGAACACTATTGTCAAGGAAATTCCATATTTGAATGAATTAGAAGTTTCTGAAAAATCTGAATCTGAAGAAGAAGAGCAAAAAGAAGAAAAATCTGAATCTGAAGAAGAAGAAGAAACTGGTTGTGCATGTGGTAACAACCCAGAAGAATGTGAATGTGAAGATTGCAACTGTGAAGGCTGCATCAAGAACGACAGTTGTGAAGACAGCTGTTGTTTCTCCTACGAACCAACCTTAAAGGAAAGAATCCAATGGAAGATCTATGATTTCAGATGGTTCTTATTATTACAAAACGAAACCTTAAAGAGCTTCTGTACTTCTGCTGCTGGTTTATTCAAGATCTCCACCTCTTTGGAATTGATCATCTTATTCTCTTATGTTTACGAAAACATCAACACATTGGTCTACTGTCCAAAGATTACTTCTCATATTAGCAATCCACACGTTTTGTTAGTATTGAAGTTCTTAGAAATCTTAGCTGGTTACATCGGTATCTTCGTATTTGTTCCATTTGTCATCAGTTACTACTTCAACTTCTTACCAGAACCAATTGTTGAAGAAGATGATGATGATGAATTGTATGACTCTGAATCTGACGAAGAATATGACGATTACGTTGCTCCATCTGATGAAGACGAAGAAGTTGGAGAAGTTGAAGAAATCGAAGAAGAAGATGCTTCTCAAGAAGGCGAAGACTTAAACGACGCTTTAGTTGAAAACGGTGATGAATACGACTACGAAGACTTAGATGAAGAATACTTGGGTGATTCAGATATCGAAGACGATTACGACTACGAAGATTATCCAAACTTAACTTTGGTTGATGAACCTGAAAAAGATCAATATGATCCATTTACTTATTCCTTAGCTAAGATTGCTGTTTCCTATATCTGCTTAAGATATGGTGTAGGTCTATGTGAATTCAACAACTTAGTTGTTTTATCCAAATTATGTGAAGTTGTTATTGGATTTGGTATTGTTGGTGCTTTGATTGGTTTATACAACTAAACAAAAGCTACCCATAGATAATAAACAAAACAAGATAATCTAAATGACAATTTATTGTTGTATCCATAAACAAAATAATAATAATTACTAGGCTAATCAAAAAAAAAAAAGAAAATTTTAAAAAGTGGTATGTATCTACAATAATATTTATATAATAAGTTTCTTTAAAATGTATGTACTAAAAATTAATTTGACATTGAATTTTTCAATAATTAAACAGTCTTTTAGCATGCAAGTTTAATGGTAGCGAAGAAGCATAAATTGCAATTTTGTTCACGCTCGAAAACGAAAAATTTTTTTCTTTTTTTTTTTGGGTTAATTTTGTTCAAAGTTCCTTCTTATTTGATGGTTTTAAGCTTGTTTCTATAGCAACCAAGAAGCGACCGAAGAATTACTAGATATACAAAATGAGTAGCAAAATTGTTAGTGATATTGTCAAGAAGACACCTGAATACATTATATCCGTTCAAAGACTAGGGAAGTCACACAGTCCGGAATTCAATATAGTAGTAAAGAGTACAGAAACCAAGCAAAGAAACAAAACCATGCCTATTGAAGTATTAGGGTACTTCAGACCAAAGCCAATATACGATGCAGAAACTAAAACATTCATAAAGAAGGTAGAGCTGGATTTTGACAGATGTAAATATTGGGTTTCCATAGGTAGTGAATTGACCAAACCTGTATTTGATTTGTTTGACAAGGCAGGTTTTGGTGCTTTTGGAAAAAACGCAGAAGATAGATTTTACCTTAAAAAGGCTGATCCAAAGAATGGACAAATTGTAAGAGAAGCAGAAGAAAGTATCAAGAAGATTAACTTAGATAAGTGGAGAAAGGAATTTGTAGCCTAATTTATCGTTGCATGTATATAAGACTGTTTTTTTTTTTTTTAAGTAAATTAAAACCTTTTGAATTTACAAAATTTAAACATTTATAGCAATTCTTCCAAGAGAATACAACTTACGAGTATATACTTAAGAACTGTTGATTTGTACTTTTAAACCCAGCATTGATGTCCTTCTTCAAAGATCACGTGAGAAAAACATCGGATATACCATATTGTTTTTTTTCTGCAAATTGTTAATACAACCTATTTCAGCGCCAAGCGCAAAATTTTGGGATAAACGGGAAGCATAAAAAAAAAAAAAAAAGACTGTCGGAAACAATTACTTTAAAAGGAAAAGCATGCACCCGAATTCCGACGGTAGTAGCATTTTTATCATACCGCATAGTATCAAGGAAATTACTGCATCGATTTGAAAAGACTGTGATATATTTATTTATGCTTTGAATAAGGGTCAGTGTCTTTTTTTTTTTTGCTTTAATTGTAGGAGAATCACATAAAATAATGTGTGTTATACGAAGAATAAAGTTACAATTGTAGCACGTATTAATAAATCCGAACTTCGTATTTTTAATGTTCTTCTTTCCCAACAAATCGTTTCAAAGTCTCCTCTCCAATTTTTGCTTTAGCGCCCAATGAGCGATTTAATTTTTTTTTTTTTGCTTTAGTAAATTATGCACCATGCCCATGGGTGTGTCCATTTTTTTGTTTCCTTTTTTTTCTCCTCTCGATATATAAAAGCAGAGGCACTTTTATCTGTTCCACAATCTGGATTTCAAATAAAACGAGATATAAAAAATTTTCTTCATGGAAAAATCTCATTTTAAATTACGAAAAAACATTGCAGGATTTAAAAATTTTCTAATGGTTATATATACTCATTAGAGGGTTGTAAAAAAAAGTAAATGGTCTATATAATAAGGTTATTACTACTTTATTTTATATATATATATATAAAATATTAAGAAAGAAACCAACTCCTCACATAATTTGTTTATTATAGTTTTAATTTACTTTTGATAATCTCCATTTTAAGTAAGTAGTATAAAAAATTAAAAACAACAATAACCAAACTTTTCTTTTCAATTAATAATGTTGTCTGCTGGTAATATTTTAGCTATCGTTTTAGGTGGTTTAGCCATTTGTGGTGTTTTAACCGTTATTGGTTACAAGAAGTTACAACAAAGAAAGAACGCTTTAGCTAAATTCTAAGTGTGATTTATCAACATACTTTTTTTTCAAACGAAGAATGAATAATAATAATTTTTAAAAAACAAAAAAAACTTGTGGTTTTTATGTTACTTTTTCAATTAATTCTTTCTTCTTCTTACTTATACTATAATCAATAATTAATACTATTTTCATACAATTATGTCTTCTGAAATGAGGGGTTCAATCAACATCAACAACTATTTTTTCGCTATAGGTTGAAGAGTCATTTTCTCAGCACGTGAGAGAAAAAAAGAAAGGGGCTTAAGTCCGATAGTAGTGAATTGACCTTTGAACAGCTTCAAGTATCTCTTTTTAATGTGTGTGTAAGAGTCTAAAGCTTTCAAAACAAGGTTTCATTTATTATAATTGCTTTTTTTTTTTGATCTTAGTGTATTCAAGAGTGATTCAATCTATCTATAACGAGTAAAATTCAAATTTATTATTGTTCAATCCAACTAAAAAAAAGACTTGTTAAGGTTATTTGTGTAGACACGTGAATTTTTCATGATACTACTACAACTTAAAACTATAACAAAAAAAACAGGTATTACATCTATTGGTCATCCAAAATGAACTCTTCATTTATGACATTGGAAAGGGTTCGTTAAAAATGTAAGTTTTGTCAAATAGTACTACTAATTAGGGGTTTTTAGTATACGCTGTTTTTTTATTTGACTACCTTACATGATCCTTCTTTTTTGTCCAATTGATTAAATGAATGGCTCATGATCAATGTTGTGTACTAACATCCAACAAACTAATAGCAGGATAAGCATAATCAATAACTTCATCCTATTATTTATCTATTTACTTTTTTCTTTTTTTCTTTTTCTTTTTCTTTTCTTTTCTTTTCTTTTTCGATTTTAAAAGTAGAAATTAAAAACATAAAAGAGATATTTTAAATTCAATCTTTTTCTTTTCATTTTAAAATGTGAATATATTCAAATTGTTGCAAGGTTCCATATGGGCTTTTATGGCTTCTTTATGGTTTCTTTAAGAGTGTATTTGCCTTAATGTTTGTATTAAAGCCTCTTCCATGAGTCTATCTCCATTAATGTCTGTATTACGGCATCTTTATCAGTCTATCTGCATTAATGTCTGTACTACAACCTCTTCATGAGTCTATCTGCCTTAATGTCTGAACTACAACCTCTTCGTGAATCTATCTGCCTTAATGTCTGTACCACAACCTCTTCATGAGTCTATTTGCTTCAATGTTTGTATTATGGCCTTCACCTTTTCTTTGAAATCACCTATATCTTTTGTATCATTAACTTTCATTATTACTCTCTCAAAGAGCTTGTTCTGCAGATCTATAATGTTGCTGTATTGGATATCCTCATCCTCAATGATTGTTTCCAATGATTTGTTTATGTTCGAGTAATTACTTACAGTATTAAAATATAGTGATATTATTTCTGCTTCAACTTGTCTAAGTTCTTTCAATTCGTCTGATAAGATTGTTTCTTGTTTGTTCATGTGTGCTTTATGTCCTTGGTGTTCATGTGTTGTATCTACAGAGTTAATGGTAGAAACATTAGTAAACAGCAGAAAACACGCCTACACAGACATTTTCTCGCCTAGCCCGTTCTTTTTTCTGCCTAGCTGCTGAGGTTTCTGTCTAACGCGATTTTAGCTCACATTCTTTTATACCAAGCAAAAAGCCCAAACACCATAGCTATATTGCACCTGAAACATTCTTATAAATGAAGTTTCATTCAGCTTTGAAGGAATCTATATCAGTTCCTACTTCCAATGAACTTTTTTCAGAAGTTCCCGGAGATATCAACTTCACATCAATTGACAATTTACTTTACAATCAACTAGTTCAAGCAATCAACACAATTTTACAAGGTTTGGAATTTGTTAATAAAAGTTCAACAGATGTGGATTTTCAGTTATCAAACAATGAAAAAGCATCTATCAGAAACGGTATTGATAAGTGTTTGAAGATTTTATATGAGGATTGCTATAATTATTACAAACATTCTGCCAAAGAAATATTCTTACAAAACGCAAATAAAGTCATCCAAGGGTTTATTCAGCACACAAAATTGGACATGGAACCACAAGCTAGTAACGATTTAAATAAAAATGAAAAAGAAATATATGCAGAAATAAAACAAAGTGAATTGATAAAAACATGGGATTTGCTAAATCTTTTCTTAGCAAACAACATCAGCAAAGATCTTTTGTTGAAAGACGAAGACATTCTTGAGGGCTTTGATGGAACTAAACTTGATTTTGGCATGTTTGTTTTAGACGAGAATCAATACATTGATTGGAATCGCTCCCAAGAACTATGGCTCAAGTCCTCAAAGACCCTAATCACCATAGAAAATTACTTGAAAATCATAGATGAGCCTTCGTGTATCATCAAAGACATAGATACCGTTGATAATCCGGAAGGAGATGATGACGATCTTCTCATATCTGAAGGTAAAATTCAATTGGTATGTAAGGTCTCACTGTCTGAGTTTGTCAAGCCTATGAAGTCCAGATGTGGTCACACCTTTGATGATAATAGTATAAGAAGTGCCTTTAACTACAGCTCCGCAAGAGTTTCCCGACAATGCTTGGAAGATGCTTGTAGCGTTAAATTGACTTATCCAACCGATTTTAAGTTAGATGAAACTATGATTTTCAGAGTTGCTTGTAGTAGAATAAATAACAAGAAGTGATTACTAGCTCAATATACAAATATAACTCTTGTTTACAGCATTGTTTACATACTCTCAAGTTTTCAATAAACCTAATGTCGATTTCGGATATAAGCGTTTTCGTCCTTCTTTGACCTTCATGACATATTTTTTTTTTTTTTCACTATTCTCATTTACTCAACGAAGCCTTAATAAGCAGTAGAAATCGTATAGATTAATAGCCTAATAACTAACCATAGACGTAAATAACTATGGCTAATTTGAAAAAGGTTATAGACCTTATTGCTAACAACACACATGAAGCCAATAAGCTAATAAACATTCCCGCACAAGGACGTATAATCAGTAAAAAGCAATTCAAAAAGGTAATGTTCTACAACATAACTGATGGTGCCAATACCATTCAAATAACCGATACCAACGGTCTTCTTAAGTACAAAAATTTAAAAGTGGATGAAGTTATCAAGTTGAACAACTATATAGTTCCTTCAAGAGAAGATAACAAAGTCAAAAATGAAATCTATGTCAATGAAAATAGTATTTTGGAAGTAACAGGTCCTATAGATCCAGAAGATTATGTTTTCCAAAGCAAACAAAAGAAGACATTGAGTTACTTGAGAAACTTCCCACAGTATAAATTTCAGACAGCATATTTATCAAACTTGTTAAAATTCAGGTCTTTTGTAGAAATGAAGATTTTGAATCATATGGTCGAGGAAGGATTTGTGAAAGTTGCACCACCATTGATTACTGAAAACGATTGTGAAAATGCAGGTGAGACTTTTTCAGTCATTTCTACTGTAAAGAAACATTTTTTCAAGCCTACAAAAACCCAAAAAGAAAACAAAATAGGTGGGCAATCAAACTTGACTGTTTCCACCCAATTGCACTTGGAAGTTTTGAACAGATCCATACAAAAAGTCTTCACCATGACACCTTGTTTCAGAGCTGAGAAATCAGACACAAATAGACATTTATCTGAGTTTTGGATGTTAGAAGCTGAGTTATCATATGTTGATAAGGTAGAAGAAGTATGTGATGTAACTGAAAAGATGATAAGAAGTGTAATCTCAGATTTATTGAAGGATAACCGAGGCTTAAGCTTTATAAGCACTTATGAGCCTTTTGAGGATACTTACGATCACATTGAACAAGGTGATGAAGCTCAAGTAACCAGACCACAAAGATTATTAAAGAGATGGATGCAGTTAGATCAATCTGAGTGGGTCAGATTAGATTACTCAGAAGCCATAGAACTTATCCAAAAACAAATACAAGAAAAGGATGGCTTTTTTATTAATGAAAGCATTACATGGGGTGATGAAATCTGCACCGAACATGAAAAATGGCTGGCCACTGAACACTTCAAGTCCCCTGTGTTTGTATTGAATTATCCGAAGAAGTGCAAGCCTTTCTACATGAAGAAACAGAAAGATAAAGAGATGAGAGATACAGTTGCTAATTTTGATTTGTTATTCCCTGAAATTGGTGAAATTGTTGGTGGTTCTTTGAGAGAAGATAGCTATAAGTTGTTGATTGGTGAAATGCAAGAAAGAAATATGAACATGGCTCACATGAAGTGGTACACTGACTTGAGATTGAACGGATCCGTTCCACATGGTGGATTCGGTTTAGGTTTTGAAAGACTAATCGTCCATTTGTATGGATTAAAGAATATCAAAGATGCCATTCCGTTCTACAGATCATACAACAACACATTAAAAGTTTAAGCAAGGTATTGAGTAAATATAAATTGTAAATAGTTTTATGCTTTTTTTTTTTTTATTTCTTTTTTATATATAGCTGTTATTTGATTATAAAAGAAAAAGAGAGTGAATATATAAAAGACACATATTATTTGAATACACAAGGATGTGATTCTAGCATTAACATAGAATTGATAAATTATTAACTTGGCTTTACTTGAATATATAAGTATATAACCTTTTCAAAGATGATTCATATTTACAATTAAAATCTTTATACATAGTATGACAGTATTTAAAGATTCTTTCAAAAAAAAAAAAAAAAAATCTGACAGCAATTTAGTATCTCAACTCTTTTTCTTTTTTATTCATTTCTTCTTTGCTTTCATATCTTACATGAAAAAGACAGCTCTTCTTTGATTATCTTAAGTTTTGGTTCATTAAAGCATTTTGTTCTTGGAATCTTTTACCGACTCTTTCACTGTGCTTCAAGAACTTTTCAGCACATTTACTGATACAGGTCAATTCTCTGTTGTTTAATTTAGATGAAGTGAAGTCTTCAACACAGTCGGAGAAACACTTTTCGACTAAGTTGGAGTATAATCTCATAAAGTCCTTCATTTGCTTTTGTTCAACGATCTTTTGAAATTCTTGTTGTTCTTTATTATTTAATGATTCCATTTTTTGTGTGTGTTTTTTATATAATTTTTTTTTTAAGGATTTCTAACAATAACTAGATATAGAAGTCAGGTATAATCTTGGTTCTTACTATCTGTCTTGAAAACAATTCAATTTACACATTTCTTATAGAGATGTTTAAGTAGAAAAAATTGAAATATTTAAAAAATTTTACGTTCTTTTCTCTTCACCGAGATTGAATTTCCACTATGCAAAATTTGAAGCAAAAAAAAACAGAAAAACTTGGTAGCACTTTTTAAGTTGACGTTATTAAATATGTAGTCTACTTTGGGAAATAATATATATGTGTCGGGTAACACTTATTCAGATACTCTTTTCAAATAAGCATTCCATCCAGCTTCTTTGTATCTAAGAGCTTCAGTGACAGGATCTCTGCCTTTACCATACAAACCTCTACCTACAATAATTATATCAGAACCAGTGGAAACAACTTCATTAACGGTTCTGTATTGTTGACCAAGGGCATCGCCTTTATCGTCCAAACCAACACCAGGAGTCATGATCAACCAATCAAAGCCTTCATCTCTTCCACCCATGTCCTTTTGGGCAATGAAACCAACTACAAATTCCTTATCGCTCTTGGCAATTTCAACGGTCTTTTTGGTATATTCACCATAAGCCAAAGACCCTTTAGAACTTAATTCAGCTAACATCAATAAACCTCTAGGCTCATCAATTCCAATGGTGGCTTCTTTTAATCCTTTGACTATACCCTCACCAGTAACACCATGAGCATTGGTTATGTCAGACCATTCAACAATTCTGTAAACACCTGATGAGTATTGTAACTTGACTGTATTACCAATATCAGCAAATTTTCTATCTTCAAAGATCAAGAAGTTATGTTTTTTTTGTAAAGCCTTCAAAGGAGCGATTGTGTGTTCCATAGAAAAATCAGAAATGATATCAATGTGGGTCTTCAATAAGCAAATATGTGGTCCTAGTTTTTCTACTAAATCTAATAATTCAGCTGTTGTGTTGACATCCAAAGAAGCACATAGGTTGGTTTTCTTTTCAACCATTATGTTTAGTAATTTCTTCACAACTGGTGCGCTGTGTGCTTCGCTTCTAGCTTCGTAACTTAAAGTAGACATTCTTTTGCAACTGAGATATGTATCGGTGGGTCTTAATCCTTGGTTCTTGTTCTTAACGACAAGGAATTATGACTAGTATTTTTGATAAATCTTGATGAAGTTTTAAAATGAAGGAGAAAATTTTTCACCTATTTTTTTTGGAGCGAAATGCACCTAATTGAAAAGTGCTTATATGGAATATGGTTATTAAACTCCGAAAGGACTCTTCAACAGAGATTCTATAGAGCTTTGGGTAATAAGGTTTGAATAAGGCTTGTGAGATTTATTAGAACTTTGTTTATATAGTGTTTAAGCTGACATTTCATTCTTCTCGGTTATTAAGTCTTGTAACAACTTTTCAACGGCATCATTGCCGGAATTGTGCTTATTGAATATGTGCAATATAGTAGGGTAGTTGGTATGATCTAAGTGCTTATTTTCCAAGTATTGATCTAAGTAGAATGTTTTCAAAATAACCAAAATATTGACTTTTTCATCAATATCATCCAAGGAATCCAGCAATGGAGAAATTGCAGAGTTTGCAAAATTATTCAACTCCAAGTGCTTTTTATACTCTAGTTGTGTATCTTTACTATTGATGATGTTGTTCAATACACTTTGAGCGTATTCTCTTATTGGTTTGTATGGGTTCATGCATTGATGGGTAATAGCTTGAATCAAAGCAAATAGTTGTTCTGATGATTCCAAAGTGTCATCATTAGCTTCGAAGTCAATGTATTGAATCAAATCTTCGGTTAACTTGATGGTCTTTTTGGATATTTCAACAATCGCCTTGTCTTCTTCATGTTCCATCTTAACTCCAACTGATCCTTTTGAGCTTATCTCATCAAGTAGTCCTAACAATAGCATATAATTGTTAGATCCTATATGATTGAATTTCTTTAAATCATGCATCTTACTCAAGAAATCATATATCATACCACAATTCTTGCTAAATGTGGAGAATTTTCTTATCAATCTCCAGAAATTTTCGTGCTTCATTATCAAAATGTCATCTTCATTGACAATAAATAAGATCTTTTTTAAAGCTTCGGTACCAATCGATTTTACTCCATAGAAGTCGTCATCGTAAATCTTGTTTGATGTCAATAACTCATCAATCAAGTTTTTGATATTACTTGGATCTATTTTCAATATTTCCAATTTGTAAATCAGTACTCTCAAGGTAAATGACTTAGAATTGTTGGTCAAGTGCTTTATATCCAATAGTTCATAAATCCTATTTATTTTGTTATCCTTGGTTTCCAAATTTATACTCAATGCAACCAAAATCTCTAATAAAAACAATCTAAGGCTCTCATTTTCTACAGAGCTACTTATTTTGTTTAAAGTCTCAAATATCAAATTCAAAAATACCATATCTTTATAGTTGTTTTGATTTTCTCTGATTGTTTCTTCAACTTCAGCAGCTTCGATTGTATTGAAGGCTATTTCAGCTATCTCAATCTCCTCATCAGTAGGTTCCAAATCATCATTTCTTAAATAAGAAGCAACAGCTGTAAAAAATCCAGATTTGTTCTTTTTTCCTTCTTCATGGCTCTTTTTGTTGATTGTGTTGTATGCATGTGGTTTAGGTAATCTTGGTAGTTTATTGTATTTTTGGAATGCTCTGAATATATCAGGATCAATCATCTTGCTTTCATATAAAACAAATAACACTCTTAAAATGCATTTCCAAATCTCAATATCAACAAAGTTCTCGTGTGTATTTAATTTGATCATTCTGAATAGTAGTATCAAAGATAACTGAGCTTTCAAATTTTTACCCAACAAAATTGCCTTTTTGGAAACCGTTAATGATTTTCCTTCTTCTTCATTGATTATTTCACAGAATGGAACATCATCAAAGTCCTCTTCATACTTTATTACAGATTGGTATTGGTATTTAACTTGAATAATATCCTTTATCTTCAGCAAATTATCACTCAACTCCAGATCAACTAATCTAGTTGATACGGCCAATTGATATATCATTGAATTGTAAAGATCCTTTAAACCAAAGTTTTCTAGTAAGGTAGCACATTTATCCAATGCAGACAATATCATTGAACTGATGTAATCATCAGAAGCTATATGGAAAATTTCAAATAACACTGGCAAAATCTTTTCAGCCATTTCTGTGAACAACTCTCTGTTGTATCTTAGCAACTCCTTATTTGAATATTCTTTTTGAAATCCGTTAAAGGTATTCAAAGAAGTAATAATATTACTCCATTTATCATCAAACCATAACTCATTTCCATGATGTTCTTCAGGCATGACAATTTCATTGAACTTTATGGATTCATATATCTTGTTTAAGTACCAAACAGGGAAGTTTTCTCCATTGTAACAGCCCTTCAAATTCAAAGAATAATCAATAAAAGACATGTGCTTCTTTATTTGTGGGTTATGTAAATCTGTATTCAACATAATAATAGAATAACTTAAAACTAAGATGGTATCTGTGTCAGGTCTCATGGAATCATAATCATCTTCAGGAATTTCCTCCGATGAGGTTGTGACGTTTTCCTTGGATTCATAATCTTGATCCTTAACATATTTGTGTGAGAATGCATCAACAACTCTTTCGATTTGCTGAGATTCACCTGGAAGTCTAAATTTAGTCAACATAACTCTCAAAGCTTCATCTACTTTCAAACCAGTGAAGTTAAAGTATTCAATGAAAATTTTCAACTTATCAACATTTTCCAAAGTACCTAAATATTCACCCAATGTCTTTTTGTTCAAACTATTACTTTGTTCAAATAAGAAACTCATGATTTTTTCATCATCATTATCTTCAATGAATCCGTATTCTATAAACTTAGGAATCCCATTCTTAGGCTTGTTATTGAATGACTCAGTGGCTTTTATAAATTGATTTTTCTTCATTTTATTTTGTAAATCCTCGCACTCTAAATCATTAAGGTCATTGGTATATCCACCATTATCTGCAATACTATCGTAAAGGTATTCAATGAATGATAAGATCCCGTTCAAGCATGTTGGCGGAACGGCTTCAGTAGAAATATTAGCCATCTCAGGCAAGGATAATTTGCACATTTTATTCATCAAAAATACAGCTAAATCTGATCTATCCAATCTACAATCATACCTAATAAACAAACTTGTGAATAAGTTCATATTACCTTTATGAGTATTGCTGGATACTGGGATACTCCAAAGTAATGAAATGGAATCAATGATCATTTCCTTCATCAATGAAGTTGTTTGTGTAGGAACATGCTTTTTATTTGTATCATTGCTATTAGCATATTTATTTTCAGAATCCTCAGAATCCTCAATTACAAAATCTAATAATAAAGTGAACATGAATTCCAATTGGAGTTCAATCTTATCGCCCAATTGTGAGCACAAAACATTGAATAATTGAAGTGCTGAGTTCAACAATGAGACTTTAGTGTACAAAATATTCTTAAAGATGTAAGCTAGATTCTTACAGATGGAATCAGAAAGAAGCAGCATCAAGTTAGGATGTTTAGGAAAGTTTCTTCCTGATATTTCAATCACAATAGTTAAAAGTTGAAAGGCAAGGTTCTTTGTTGAATAATTGTGCTTTAAAGATTGCTCTGGAGATAATAAAGAAACCAAAATAGAAATAAAGTCTTTAACGACAGGTAATCCATATGGTTGCTCCTCAACTTCATCTTCTGAGATATTTTGCTCTTCAATAGAGTTTTGATCTTCAGGTGTGATCTCCTTTGAAAGTGATTCTTGAGATGTATTTGCATTCTCATTTTCTTGTGTATTTAAATTTGTGTATTTTTGAGATGAGCCTATTAAGTCATCAATCAAGGGTTTCTTCTCTTTATCTACAAATACTGTATCATTGACTATGATGTTATTATTTGAAGTTGTATCGCTTAGGGTTGGGTCTATGACATTCACCTTGTGCATCAGCTTTGTAACGATATCACTTAATGTAGATTCAGCAGCTCTTCTAAGAATTTCGGTTCTCTTCTTGTTACAAGCCAATGACAAAACAGTTTGCAAAACATCATACACTTGAGAATCAGTTAGAATATGGCCAAAATCTGAAACAAAAATTTTTTGGATCAATTCTAATACCTTCAGCAATACAGCATCATCAAACATTTGATCTGTACCCTCAAATCTACAGTGTGTCAAAGATACCATACATTGCCTAACCGCTAGGATATAATCCGTTGAAGCACTGTCCAATATGTTCAATTGAAATAAAAACTTGTTTACAGCTATCAAGGCTAGGTTTGTGATGTAGCCAGATGTTGAACTGGTGCTAATAACCAATAAAAAAGGTTGCAAAATCGTCAAAGAGTCAATTTCATTCAGATCTTTTATGTTCATCAAAATAGTCTTCAACTCGATGAATCCATAGATCAAAGGCTCGTTTTCGCCTTGTGTGTCATTAGATAAAGACTTGAAATCGTTCATATTGATTTTATTCTTGATGTTTTGATGGTTTCCTGAAAACTTTCTTTGGTTTTTAGATAATTGGTTGTGAAAAATGTTTCTCCCCTTGTAGGTTGTTTGTAACTGCTTGGACATAACAGTCGAAAGCACGTTACATTCCTTAATTATTGCTGAGATTTGGTCATAGGAATGATTTTTCTTCGAATTTGCAGTCATTTTTTTTCACTTCTTTGCTTCAAATTTTGCTATCCTGTCCCAAAATTATCAAAGCTTTATGTTGCTTTAACGTATATGATTCCTTGTTTTATTGGTACTTCCCATACATTGATCCCATAATATTTAAAATTGAATAATACGTTAATAATCCCAGTGAAAAAAACATGGTTGAGCTGAGGAAAATTTTTCAGTGTTTATGTCCGATTTTTATATCCGAAGGACATGGTATATTGGCATAACAATCAAGGATTCCTAACAAAAGTTGTAGAAAACATGT
>ERZ794936.161-NODE-161-length-42082-cov-6.598115_pt1 | contig 42082 bp, 24 predicted proteins | sample MGYA00511083_ERZ794936 | MGnify/ENA primary metagenome ERZ794936 (study PRJEB30137, sample SAMN04331409) | food metagenome | isolation source: Y2 must sample point D1 replicate A | place: Australia: South Australia | collected 2014 ... | reverse complement strand
GCGATTAACAGTCGCACGCCTTAACCAACTTGGCCATGAAACCGAAGATCTTTTTTACAAAAGTGAAATTTAAATTCTGTTATTTATATTTGTTTTTTTACAATTTGGCCTAATTATCTTTTAGTATATCATATTGTTAACATGAAATATGATCTCTTTGATTATGTTTCAGTTTATATGGTTATATTTTTTTTAAATTATATTAATATTAGGTTAAATATACTTTGACTTCAAAAATTGTTCTTCTTATTTTTTTACATGTTTCGTTTAATGATTAAATTCACAAAAGCAGTAGCATTTTCATTTGAATTAAACAAAGGTTTTAAATAATAAAGCGTTTGTTAAAGAAAAATCATATATGCCATTTATTTTAATTGATTTATTTAATTAACACGATATATCTAGTATATTTAACTTGGGTAGATTTTTTTTCTTTTATATTGGTTTTTATGAAAAAATTAATGTTAAGATAGTATTGCTTAAAAAACTCTTTTTGTCTACGTATTAACAAAAATTCAAACAAAAACTGTTTTGATTAAACTATAAGCAGCAGTTATTTTCTCTAAAAATTTTGGGAATTAGATTACGTTTCATATTAAACAGTGAAATTGACTTTAATCAATTAAAAAAAAAAGAAAATTTTTTTGTTCAAAGTAAAGATTTCAATTTTAAAATGCTATGAATGGCAACTGCTTTTATGTCTGAAGGTGCAGATCTGTTTTTGTAAATACGAATTATAAAAGAATTAATAGAAAAAATACAAGGAATATGTTACACTCAAGTGATAGTATACTTGGAATGGAAAAAAAATACAATATTTTATTAATCAATGTCAAATGCCACACACAGCTTTCTCACAACACGTGCCCAGATAAGAGACTTGCTAAAAGAATGTTTAACAATTATGAAAAATCAAACCTATCAACTATTAATACTTGCAATCTACTATGACATAATTTGAAATCTTGATTTAAAAAAAAAAAAGAAATTGAACCCCGATGAGATATTATGGAAGGAAATGTTTTCATATACACTCAAATATGCAGTAAAGAAATCTGGAAAACGAAATAACAACCCCTATAATTCCAACATCAACCATGTTATAATCAAAAGATAAGAAATGCTTAAAAGTGTCTACACTCTGGTTACAGTAAGAAAATTATTGTGCTTGACTTATAAAAAAAAACAGTGTAGACAATTATGACATGCTGTTTCCACTATAAAATCGCCGTATTCACAGCGAGATTTGAACTTTTCTAAATGATTTTCAATCAAATCGAATGAAAACGTACCCAAATCAATTTAAATGTCTATAAGAGAAAAAAAATGTGATTTCCATATTTACTAAAACGACGTATCTCTGTTCTAACTGCTATTTTATATATCTCCATAAATTTGTCCATTAGTCAAATCTAAGAATTGCATATATGACATAACCAACTTCGTAATTTTTAAAATATACTAGCGGCGGCTAAATTACTCTTTTCGTTACTAGTATTATTTGTTTTGGGAAAAAAAAAAGAACCTTAAGATTAACACCAAAACAATTAGGAGGGACGACAAAAAAGACAAGACAAAAAAAAATTTCTCTCGAGTGTTTGCTTTCTCTCCTTTTTTTTTTTGGTCATAGGTATATAAGAGAAGTATGGGCGTCGTGAGGATTTTCTTAATATTGCTGTTTAAAACTCTTAAAAATAGATGTTTTTTTAAAAAAAAAACCAAACAAAATTGACTCCTTTAATCTAGCCCAATTTTAATAACACAACCTTCAACGAAATATTGAATTTATACATTCAGACCATTTTTATTTTATTTATACCATAAAACGTGAATCGAATTATCTTTATAAACTCTTATTTACTTTAAAGCGCTTTTATCTGTTAAATTCAAGCCTTTTTAAGTAAAAAAAACTCCATCTATAACACAAGTATTTTTCCAAAATATTGTCTGTAGTTGTTTACTATAAACTTAATCCGAAAAAAAAAATCAATAATAACATCTTTCTTTTATAAAAGTCGATATTAGTTTTTTCTTTTTCTTATTTTTAATTACACTGTTGAACTTTTGAAAAAAAAAAATAATTCCCGGAAGATTAACTTTGTTTTGAAGTTATAACCTATTACCAACAAACATTACAAGAAAAGTTAACCTCACAACTGGAAAAAAGTAATTTTCTAAAGGAGATAAATATCAACTTTTAAAGTTTCAGTTTTCAGTAAAATCAACGCATCTTTTTAACACTACTGTTAAAACCTTACGATCAACACATCAATTAGGCCCACTTAATTCACTGTTAGAATAAAGATACGTTCTCATACTACGCAGAAATCAGTAAAAAATCACCGAGGACTTAAATCAGTAGAAACAGTATTTCACCAACTTTTTTCTTTCTTTTTTTTTTCTTTGCGCTACAAAGAATCTTCCAATTTGAAAAAAAAAAAAAAGAAACTATTGAACTTGAAATAACTTTTAATTGCGAAAAAAAAACACACACACACACATAAATCTGAAGGATTTGTTTTTTTGTTTACTTTATTAGTTATCGTAGTTTATTATCAATTAAAACTACAATAATAATAAAAAAGAAAGTATAGCTTCCTGCACGTCTTAACTTAGTCTAGTGTACTATTTGTTTAAAATTGTTTACAGGCAATTGAAAACATTTTTTTTAAAATTATTCTTCTAAAAAAATTTTAATAACAGGAAATATGGAAAATACACAAATTTCTGAAACCCCAGCTAATCAAGATCATTATCAATTCCAAGGTGAGCCTCAAATGCCTACCTTAAATTCTCACAGCGGACAATTTAAAGATCAAAGCGATGAAATAACGGATTCTAAAGCTACAAACGAAATGCTTAATAAAAAAATAGAAACAAACTCTGAAGATTCAGGGTCAAATATAAACAACGAAGATTCTGAAACTAAAAACGCATCGGCCAATGAAGAAGATTTTGCTCCTGAATATAAATCTATTAGCAAAACAGAACATATTATTCCTTCTGAAAACTTTGATCTTAATGAATCTGAATATGAAGAAGATGAAGATGATGAATCAGTCGAAGCTGAAGAAAAAAATATTGAAAAACAAGAAGAGAGCCTAAATAACAACGAAATCCTTGTAAATTCGCAATTAGAATTCTTGCAAAATAATACCGATTTGTTGAACTCTCCAGACTTCTTATCAGCTAACTTAACCACAAAAATCTATTTGATTAACAAGGCAGTATCTGAAAATGAGGCTTTGAAAATTAATAACATAAATGTCAGCTACAATCAAAGAAGAAAGAGGGATCATTCATCCACATATCATTCTAATGAAACCCTAAGTGATAATCCGTACGAACAAAACATTTCATCAGATTCTCTTGCGAAGCTCTATGACGAATATTTGCAAGAAGAAGCTAAAGGTGGAAGAGAATTTTATCCAAGAAATTCCAGACTCTTTATTGCCAATCTACCTCTAAATAATGTCACCAAGAAGAATTTGTTCCAAATATTCCAAATTTACGGTAAGATATTACAAATAAATATCAAAAATAACTTTGGGTTCATTCAATATGACTCCGCCGCTGCTGTTGCCAATGCCATTAGATACGAATCAAAAAGAGATAACTTTGGAAGAAAGCTAGTACTAGAGATATCCAATTCAACAGCTAGACCACAGTATGATCATGGTGACCATGGTAAGAATAGTAGTTCAACTTTTGTATCATCATTTAAAAGATTTAAAAACGGTGAACTTGTTAAACCAAGTGGTGATAACAACGCAAGTGAAAAATCTATTCATATTATTGTTAAACAACAAAGTGATAGATCAGCTGCCAACAAGTTATTTGAATACTTATCCAGAAATAGAGGATGGATGATCTCCATGACCTTTTTGAACACCGGTGATGATATCAAAAAAACCATAAAGAAATCTGCAGATGAAAATTTCAACGGTTGTGCCATACTCAAGAGTTATATGGTTATAGATGCTATAGTATTTGCAAAAGACAATGAAGGTAAGTCAACCTTTAATGAATACACCAATGTCGATAAAAGAGATTTGATTAAATTATTTGGAGGCTATCAAAATAACCACAATAATAATCAATCTTATAATAAGCAATATAATAATAATCACCACAACAATTACCATAATAACAACAATTATCATCAGCAACCACAACAAAACTTTCCAGGTATGGTTACTCCTAATATGGCTCCTTTGCCAAACTACAACCAAATGGTGCCACAACAGCAATATATGAATCAATCACCAATGCCGATGATGAATATGGGATATCCAACAATGCCTATGCAACAACCAATGGGCCAATCTTCAACAATGATGAATACCGGAAACAATAACAACAATGTCGATCTATTGTCTCAAGTACAAAACTTACCACCAGATGTTTTAAAAAATCTTTTAGCTAATGCCCAAAAACAAACATCTCCAACAAACAATATCAATACATCTGTTCCTCAGCAAAATGTAGATTCCAATCGTCCACAAGGCAATGATGTGTTAGAATTGTTGAACAATTTGACCAAAAAGTGATTGAAGTATATACAACTAGTACTTAGTACTTGCTTTGTGAATAATACTTATTAACAAAAAATTCAAAAAATACAAGCCGTGTAAATGAATGTGAACAGTAAAATTATATGTGAAAAAGATATGCTTTTATGCTCCTATTTCTTGTGTTTCACATTCATTCTTTCTATATATTCGAAAAGCTGTTTTGCTTTTTCTCTCACCAAATTTTGCAAAAATATTAATACTTGTGTCAATAAACTTCCTTTTTGGTAGTCTGCACATACTTAAAGCTCTTTGAGAGTTCTTGAACATCATAATATGCTTACTTCTTGGCTCATTTTCGTATTTAATAAATTCAAAATTGAATATATAATCCCCGATATTAGATCTTGGACACATCTTTTTCACATGGGAGCCCAACGTGATCATATCGTTCTCCACAGATTTCTCATTTTGCCTAGTTAAATGTTTCAAGGAGTTTTTCTTTTTCTTTTTTTTTTTTCGCTTACCTTTGGGAAGTTTTAAAATCACTTATTAAATTAAAATAATTAAAACATCTACAGCTCCAACTATAAGTTCTTTGAATAAAGTATATAAAAGGATCATCAATCTAATTTTGAACGATCACAAATACTTTACAATAAACTCAACAAAAAAATTAAATTCGAAACCAAAGCATTTTACTTGATGGGCAAAGAAAAATCAGTAGGGATTTCTACAAACGTTGACAACGCCAAACATTTTGAAAATTCAAATCTTGAAAAAAGAGGAGAATCGAGCCACATAACTCCTGAATCTAGCATTGACTACTATGAAGAAGGTGAACCACAACTAAGGAAGCAATTTTCTTTTATAAACTTATTGGGTGTAGGTTTTGGATTAACAAATTCATGGTTCGGGATTTCCTCATCAATGGTAACTGGTATTTCTTCTGGTGGTCCGTTGATGATCATTTATGGTATAATTATTATTGCCTTGCTTTCTGTGGCCATAGGTTCCTCATTGGGTGAATTGAGTTCTGCCTATCCCCATGCAGGGGGTCAATTCTACTGGACTTTGAAACTTGCTGACAAAAAGCACAAGAGATTTTTGGCATATATGACAGGGTTTTTGTCTTGGATTGGTTCTGTTTTTACTTCTGCTTCAACCACATTATCAGTTTGTTTCTTATTGGTTGGTTTTTATGCATTAACCCATCCAGATTTTACCGTTCATAGATGGCACATTTTTGTTACCTTTGAGATATTACATGTTGTCATAAGTTGTTTCAACTGCTTTGGTAGTACTTTACCTATCATCAGTGCCTCTGCTTTATACATTTCCATAGGTTCATTTTTGATTATTACTGTTGCTGTATTGAGTGGTGCTCATGGGAAATATCAAGACCCTAAATTTGTCTTTGCCACTTTTTATAACGAAACTGGTTGGAATAGTAACACCATTGCTTTTATCTTAGGTTTGATCAATCCAGCCTGGTCATTCTCCTGTTTGGATTGTGCCACTCATATGGCCTTTGAAGTTGAAAATCCTGAAAAAGTTATTCCATTAAGTATCCTAGGTACTGTTGGTATTGGTTTTATCACATCCTTCCTATTCGTCATTGCAATGTTTTTCTCTATTCAAGACTTAGATGCTGTCATGAATAGTTCCACTGGTTTCCCAATCTTAGAAATCTTCCATCAAGCTTTGAATAAAAGCAAAGCTGGGGCTATTGTATTGGGTTGTTTAATCCTAATGACTGCCTTGGGTTGTGTTATCGCTTGTCACACATGGCAAGCAAGATTATGCTGGTCATTTTCTAGAGACAACGGTTTACCTTACTCCAACCAATGGGGGCAAATTGACAAGAGATCAAACCTACCATTAAAAGCTCATTTAATGAGTTGTGTGGTTATTGCCATATTAGGTTTGCTTTACTTGGCTTCTGACACTGCTTTCAACTCATTGATTACAGGATGTATTTCTTTCTTATTATTCTCATATTCCATTCCTATTGGTTTGTTGGTATTCCATAAAAAGAGAAATATTCAAAAAGGTCCTTTCTGGTTGGGTAAATTAGGTCTTTTCTTTAACATAGTTACTTTGGGATGGACTTTATTTGCTCTAATATTTTTCTCATTCCCATTCGTCAGACCTGTTAGAGCTGATAACATGAATTACTCATCAGTATTTATTGTTGCTGCATTAGTTTTCATTGTTGGTTTCTGGAAGACCGTTGCTAACAAAAGATTCAGAATTTTAGAAGAAATAAAGAGAGGTGAAAACTCCCCATTAACTACAGTTATTACCAATGATAATATTAAATCCGACGATAGTTTAGCATTTGAAATTATAGGAGATTCTACTACAGAGTTGAGCTAAGTATATAAAAACTGTATATTTATATCTAGAATTGTTAGTTTTAATAAGCGCATATTTGTTTTATTTAATCACAATCTCGTGATCACGGTCACGGGACTGCAATGTTTTTTATTTTTTTTTTCTTTTTTTTTTTGCAATTCATATTTTTTCCTAAAAAGGAAAGAAGCATTAGAAATATATGTTGTATTGACTGAAAAAAAAAAAATAAATAAATTAAATTAAATTGAAATGTTCATTAATCAGATACTTGTTAAATTAAGATTTTAGATAAGAATGTAATATTATATGTAGATCTAAGTTATACAAACCTGCAAAACATACAATAGTTAAATAAATATAACAAGATGTCTGATATTGAAGAATCTAAAAAGAGAAAACATGATCAAAATGAAGAACCTTCTTTAAAGAAGCAAAAGAAGGAGAAGAAGGATAAGAAGGATAAAAAAGACAAGAAAGATAAAAAAGAAAAGAAGGAAAAGAAGGAAAAGAAAGACAAGAAGGAAAAGAAGGAAAAGAAAGACAAGAAGGAAAAGAAGGATGTGAAGGAAGCTAAGAGCAATGCTCCTACTGGTGAAGCCAAGTCAACTCAAGGTTACACCCAATCCGAAGAACTAACCAATATTCCTCAATCCGAAGTTGATCAATTCTTTTCTGACAACGAAGTCAAGGTTGAAGATCCATCTGAATCTTCTTTAAGACCACTTTTATCTTTTGACCACATAAAACTTGACAAGAAGATCCAAACCCAAATTGCCAAGTTCCCAAAACCAACTCCTATTCAATCCGTTGCTTGGCCATACTTATTATCCGGAAAAGATGTTATCGGTGTTGCCGAAACTGGTTCTGGTAAGACTTTTGCCTTTGGTGTTCCAGCTGTTAACAACTTGATTTCTAGTGGTGACAAAGCTTCCGGTGTCAAGGTCTTAGTTGTTTCTCCAACCAGAGAATTAGCCTCTCAAATTTACGATAACTTAAAGATCTTAACTGATGTTTGTGGTTTATCTTGTGTTTGTTTATATGGTGGTGTTCCAAAAGATCAACAAAGAAGAGATTTAAAGTCTGCTTCCATTGTTGTTGCCACTCCAGGTAGATTACTAGATTTGATTGAAGAAGGATCTTGTGATTTAAGTCATGTCAAATACATGGTCTTAGATGAAGCCGATAGAATGTTAGAAAAGGGTTTCGAAGAAGATATCAAGAGAATCATAGGTTCTACTCCAAAGGCTAATAGACAAACCCTTATGTTCACTGCTACTTGGCCTAAAGAAGTCAGAGAATTAGCCTCTACTTTCATGAATGCTCCAGTTAAGGTATCTATTGGTAACACCGATGAATTATCTGCTAACAAGAGAATCACTCAAATCGTTGAAGTTGTTGATCACTTTGCTAAAGAAAGAATGTTATTAGATCTATTGAAGAAATATCAAGGTGGTTCAAAGAAAAATGATAAAGTTTTGATTTTTGCGCTTTATAAGAAGGAAGCTACCAGAATTGAAGGTCTATTGAAGAGAAACAGATACAATGTTGCTGCTATTCACGGTGATTTAACTCAACAACAAAGAACCGCTGCTTTGAATGACTTCAAGCAAGGTAACTCTACTTTGTTATTAGCAACTGATGTCGCTGCTAGAGGTTTAGATATTCCAAATGTTAAAACTGTTATTAACTTAACTTTCCCATTAACAGTTGAAGATTACGTTCATAGAATTGGTAGAACTGGTAGAGCTGGTCAAACAGGTACTGCCCATACTCTTTTCACTGAAAACGAAAAGCATCTAGCTGGTGCTTTAGTAAATGTTCTAAATGGTGCCAACCAACCTGTTCCAGATGAATTGAAGAAATTCGGTACCCACACCAAGAAAAAAGAACACTCTGCTTACGGTGCATTCTTCAAGAACGTTGATATGAGTTTGAAGCCAAAGAAGAAAACTTTTGACTAATTTTATAATATCCGTCAAATAACATATATTTTGTACATACTTTTATTTTTATGATCTATTAGGCTAACCTTTATGTTGGTTTTTACAAGCTCTCCATGGGGAGAAAAAAAGACTGCTGTTTAAAGCCCATATTGACGTTCTAGGGTATACTTAATATAAGCTTAAATTTTACCCCCCAAAAAAAACATTAAATAAAGAACGAATAAACAGATTTAAGATTACAAAGAAGCCTTAACTAAGACCTCAAAGCACTTAGCATTTTTATCACAAGGTATCAAATGCTGCAGAGATTTAAGAACTGGAGATCCAAGAATTCTCAAAAGTCTATTGGAAACATGGAGACCAGTAATGCCGATGCTTACTCTTCTAGCTCGTCTTTAAGCACAGATTTTATACCAGTAAGTCTCAGTGATTACAAAAACACCACCAAGCATAGGCTATTGAAAGAAGAAATGGTGTCTGATCTACGGACATTGATGCCGATGAGAGTAAAACTTTACAAAACGTGGACATTGCTCTACTCGATGGAAGAAAACGGAAGTTCTTTATCTACTTTGTACAGATGTTGCCAAAAAGACTATGATGAATACAGATACAAACAACAAAGTTTTTCGAGAAATGGGTATTTGCTTATAATTCAAGACATGAAAGATGGAATTTTTGGTGTTTATACTGACGAGCCCTTCCATCCACTAGCCAACAACAAGTTCTATGGGAACGGAGAATCTTTTTTGTGGAGAATAGAAGAATCCAAGAACAACAAAGGCACATACACATTTGAAGGATTTCCATTCCAAGATGAAAACTTTTATGTTGTATACTCAGATAAAAATATTTTGAGAATTGGTGGTGGTGGTTCAAGCAATGGAGGTGCTGGTTTGTGGATCGATGACATGCTACTAACAGGTGGTACAAATACGTGCAAAACCTTCAACAATCCGGTGCTTAGTGAACAAGGAACAATATTCAGAATTAAAGCCTTAGAGGTTTGGAAGATTGGTTAGTATTTTTTTTTTTTGTTTTGTTATATATTCGTATATTTTGTAATCCTTAGGAGTCATGCCATAAAGCACGCACTACTCACAATTTATAACAGATCATTGCATGTTTAAACTCGTATCTTTGTATACTACCGTGACATTTTTCATGAATCATTTTTTTTTTTTGAAAAAAAACAGCTAATAAAGTTACACAATAATCAGATACAGTAGCTACCCACATTTGCTTATAGAATACCAGTTTTATTAGCTACCATATCACTTAACTATTGGTTTATTGCCTTGAACACCATTTCCGGTCTTATATCCGTTTTAGCCGGGGGTAGTAATAAATAATATGGTAAGCGAAAAATTAAAGCATGTATTCCCCCCAAAGTTACACGGCAACATAATTTTTAAAAACATTGTGAGTTGGATGTTAGACAAACACATTCAAACACAAACGAATTGAAATATTGTAAAATCCAACCAACAAAGTAACATCATATGTCTATTAGTACATCCAGATCTACACCTTTTGGAAATTTTTTTCAAAAGTCTCTACATGATCTGATTGTTTCAATCAGAGCATGCCAAAAAGATCCTTTAGAATTATCTGAAACTTTGGACAAGGTATTGAAAGAATGTAAAGAAGAAGTGATATCAAATAATATGCAGAAGAAATCGACTGCTATTATTAAGCTAACATATCTAGAAATGTATGGATATGACATGTCATGGTGTTCTTTCCATGTTTTAGAAGTAATGAGTAGTTCAGATTTCCAACAAAAGAGAATCGGGTATTTGGCTGCTCAACAAGCATTTAGAAATGATCCAGACATGCTTATATTGGCTACTAACTGTTTGAAAAAAGATCTTAACTCATACAAAAAGCTGGATATCGGTATTGCCATCAGTGGTGTTTCATCAATTGTTACAACCAATCTAGCAAAGGATATCAGTGATGATTTGTTCAGAATAAGTAGACACGGGGATCCTTACATAAGAAAGAAAGCCACAGCTGCTTTAGGTAAATTATTCTTACAATATCCTGAGGCTTTGAGAGATAATTTAGATGGATTTTTCCAACTTTTACAAGATCCGGATAACTCAGTTGTTCTTGTTGCCTTGGGTGTTATTTATGAAATTTGTAGAATAAACCCATCTCCTTTTATGAATTACATGCCATTTTTCTATGATTTGTTTGGAGAATTGGAAAACAAAATTTGGATGATAATCACATTGCTAAAAATTTTTACTATTCTTGCTAGACATGAACCAAAGTTGAAGCCGAAATTGTTGCCTGTTATTGAAAGCTTCATGGATCATACCGCTCATTCATTAAAATACGAATGCTATAATTGTATTGTTTCTGGTGGCTTGCTTGATAAAAATGACTTTGAACTTGCAAATGTTATTTTGACTGAACTGCAAAACTTTTGTGTATCTAGAGATCCTAACTTGAGATACGTCAGTTGTTTGCTATTTCATAAAATAGCGTTGATCAATAAAGAGTTTATATCAACAGATGATAAGTATGAAACATTAATTTTGAACTTTTTGGAAGATTCAGATATTGTCATCAGAAGTAAAGCCATTGATTTATTAGAACCTATTTTAAACAGCTCAAACATCAACGCTATTGTTGGTGGATTGTTGCAATCCTTCCAAGAGGATGAAACAAAAAAAGCAACAACCCCAGAGTACAAATTAACAGTTATGAATACATTACTTTATTTGTTTACGCAAGATAACTATCAAAACATCAGTGACTTCAATTGGTATGTTGATACCATTTTGTTGTTTTTGAAGGAATTGACTACTTTGAAGAAAAACGAGGAGCTTGATATCTTGCCATTGGTGAAGGAAATAGGTATTCAATTGAGTAATATTTGCTTAAAAATCCCTGACTTGAGAGAATATACCCTATTCAAGCTGTTGGAATTGATTATAGAAGAAAATACTTATGAATCTTACAGCTTGATTTTAAAGTACGCTTACTGGTGTATTGGTGAATATGCAGATGATATAAGTGATTGTGGTCAAATGATCCAAGCAATTTTAGGGCAACCAAGTTTTTTGAAAAAGCTTGCCTCTGAATCATTGGAAGCTTTGTTTCCCTGTTTGTTAAAGCTGTTCACTACAGCTGCTTTGGAAATGGAAGAAATGGAAAATCCAGCAATATACAATATTTTGATCGAATTTTGTGGCTTGATATTGAACTTCTTTGATACTATCAATGATTGTAAGGATATTGAAGTTCAACAAAGATTGAGTGAAAACAAGGAGCTTTATAAGATGGTGCTAGAGATATTAAAAGTCAATGCTGGGTCAAATGAGAAAACAACTAAGTTACCGGAACTGATCACATCTATTTTACCTAACTTGTACAATTCTTGGACAATCAAGCCAATCCATAAAAATCAGCAGGTTAAAGTTCAAGCCAAGATGGACTTGAGCTACTTAGATAAAAATGAGTTTTTAAGTAATAATGACCTTGAATCTCTTGAAGAGATGATAAAGGCATTAGATGGTAATCCTGACAAGAAGGAGCAAAGTAGAATCAGAAAGTTTAATAAAGTTTATGGAGATGACTTTGCTTCATATGAATCGAACGATTTTGTAGAATCAAGCGGTGACGAAGAAGATTATAGAAAAGCTGATAAAAAAACACTGCTAGGTAGTTCTAATGATGAAACTACCAAAGAACATTTACAAAAACTCAAAGAAGAAAGAAAAGATAATCCATTCTATCTATATGATGACGAAGAACAGACAGTTGAAACAAATGACGCTGAGGACGAGAATGATGTTGTTGATAAGGACATTGAACATAAGGTGGAAAAAATAAACACTTCCAAGTTGTTAAAATTCAAGTCTAAACATCCTTCAGCAAATGGTAAAAATGTCAAGATTTTGTCAGAAGAAAGATATGGCGATGATACTGGAAGTACAGACGATGAAGATGGTGAAAGAAAGTACAGAGAAGAATATAAAAATAAATTGTCATTTTCTGGTGGTAATATTAATGTAGCAGGAAATAACAAATTACAATCATTTGATTTTGGCAGCAAAAGCTTGGATAATGAAGAATACAAACCTTCCCAAGACGTTTACAATGATAGTTCCGTTATTGAAGAAGAAATAGTCATTGTTAAGAAGAAAAAGAAAAAAGGTAAGAAGAGAAGTAAGAAGCAGGAAATCTCCGAAGACGCTCAGCACTTATTAGAGTAGATCAAGCGTATATATATAGTGTTTCAACTCAAAATTTGTAAATTTTCAATTAAATAATTCAACAAAATATATGTTTTCATATATAATACAGATGTAATGTTATATTAGTATAAGTAAGTTTACTTATAGTTAGTTGGTGTAATTCAGTATACCAATTTTTTAATGTAAACATATCTTTAAAGATGTTTCACGTGATCAATACAAACAATTGTACTATTTTTCCGAACAAAATTGGGACTTTTGGTGCTACACGAAAAAGCTAAAAAAAAATCGTTAAACACGACTCTAATATATACAGAGAGCAAGATGATTTCTACTTGAGGTAAATCCATATTCTCGGTTATAGGCAGCTTTTAGTGATACCAGATTAAAAGAAAAAAAACCAGGAGATTACATAAATTATCTAAAATCATGAACGAGTCTTTCACATTTGAGGCGACATTGAAAACAACATCATCGCAGCAGATTTTCATAAAAGCAATACAGAACCTGTCACAAGTCAATAAGGAGATAAATATACTACTGACACCACAATGCTTGGTTTTGAGTACGAGGAATACAAATTTTAGCTCTGCACTCAGAGTTGAGTTTGGAAGACAGTTTTTTGACGAGTGGCACTACAAGCCTTATTTGTTAGAGCATGGGCTTGAGGGAAGAAGTGATAAATGGAGAAACTACAATGCGGAAATGACTGAAAAAAAGGGCAACAATTCAAAGAAGAATGTTTCTGGAGATTTGTACAGCTTCAAAATTAGTGCTTTAGGTGTATTGCTTAAGAATTTTGCTTTTGAAAAAGGGTATTCTATGCTAGTAAATAAAAATGAAGAAGACAACGATGAGAATGAGGATGACCCAGAGATGTCTAATTTTGTGGATATGGACAACAATTCTATATCCAATAAAACATCTAACAAATTTGTGAACAAGTTTTTTGAAGCATCAAGGGATACTGCTGACTTGATAAATGAAAGTGAAAAAGATGTTATTTCAAGCATCAAGCTTATATTGGATAACACAGCGAGTTGTCCAAGTTCAAGAATAAATAAGCTGAAAATTACTACAAGATCCAACAGAGGTGATAAGCTAATTAAAACATACATGCCATACATCATACCGTGTTTTTTTGAAAATTACGTTATTGAAAAAAGATATAAATGTAGATTTGGCAACCAATACTTACCACAATTACAAAACATGAACAATGAAGGGTTTTTAGCTATATTTAGGGATTTGGTATCTTTATATGGTATCGATAAGCTAGATGTAGATTTAGACAAGCTCAATTTATCTCAAAGAGTATATAATATACTTAAGAATGCAGATGAAGATCAAATCAAGGCAAAAGTTTTGATACCGGATAAGGAAGTATTTGAAGACTTTGAAAATGATGGCATAGATTATAGCACAGAAGATACAAATTTGTATGTCAATTACTTGAAATCAAAGTTATCAATTTGGAAAGATATAACTGATAATATAAACGGAACAAATATAGAAAATCTTAATATGAAGATAGATACCAAACAGCTAACCATGAGATCCTTAACCAAAACAATTAATTTATTTAATGATACTTTGAGTATGGATAATTTAAACAGCACAGGAAACAAAACAAATGGAGCTGGATCTATAGATAAAGTGACATCTAACTTTTTGAGAGATGGGATGAGTGTTTCCAATTCTGTACCAGCTGTACAATTGAATAACACATGTTTGGCCATTGGTATGGATCATGAGGTCACCTTCAAATTTAAAGATTTTAAGAATTTTTTGAATTTGATATTTTCAGCCTCAAATACACAGAAAGTCCAAATGGTTACACTATTAAATTTTTTAAAAAATGAAGAATACAAAGAAGGCAAAACCGGACTGACTTCTAAGTTAAATTCTATAAGTGATGAGTTATTAAACTTTTGGTTTGCTGATAATCCAGGGGCTCCAATAATGTTGGAGTATGCTATGCCAACAGTTTGGAAATCAGACAAAATTGAAAACAACAAGCTATCTAATATAGTAAATTCTGTTAAATTCAAGTTATTTTTGTTGACTGATTATCGAGAAGCACAAGAGAAGTTATTGAAGCAAGCTATAGAAGCCAAAGAAAGACTAGAAGAAAATAACGTCAATAATGATGATTATGGGAATGAGAATAACAAAAAAGAAAAGCTACATCCTTTGATTAAGCTATCTATGGAAAGAAGAGAACAGAGAAAGACACAAAGCCCACAGAAGATGAGCGAAGAAAGAGAGAAAGGCAAACATCTTTTTTTGGACTTAGATGAAGAAGAAATAAATCGATTTTCAGAAGAAAACCAAGAAGAAGCTTACAATGGAGATAATCAAAACGAAATTTTTGATGATAATGTTGAGTTTGTCAATGAAAGCCAGTACCACTATCCTTCGGTGAACAACAATCCTATAGACGAAATAGAATTTTTAGATCAAGGAAACGTTGAGAATGAATTTGTTGATCAAGAAGGAAACAGTTACAATTACGATGCTGAAGAGTTGCTGAGCAAATTGGAAAAAGAAAAGCAAAATGCTCAAGGTGAGTCTTTATTGAAGGGGTTCAATAAGTTTCAAAGTAGAAAACGTCAATTTAATGAGCTAGAAAATAGTCATGGTGAAGATAATGCTTTGGACATAAATAATGATGCAGAAGTGGATCAATTGGGAGAAGTATCATTTAGTGCCTCTTTAGATAAACAGCAATTCAAGGGTATATTTGACGAAGCAGATAATTCTGAAATTGAAAAAACGGATGAAGTTGAAGGAACTGAAAAGAATGCTTTGAATAATTTCAGAAATAAATCAACATCAATGGATTCTGAGCCACCCGTTATTCATTACGGAAAGAAACACAAAGGTCCAGTATCGTATACAGAGGAAGAATTGAGTTTAGGAGCAACACAAACATTATCAAACAAAGTGGTTATCAACAAGGGTCTGTTAGATTGAATTTGCTTTAATTCTTATATATTTGACAATAATTTATAAAAAAACAAAACAAAACAAAAAATGTATAATAAATAATATTTACAGTATCATAAGCTCATCTTCTCGAGCTTTTTAGCAATGGTTCTTGGTGTTACATTTGTAGAGTATCTATCTGTTACTTCCCCCTCTCTGTTGACAAGGAATTTTTCAAAGTTCCATTTTATACCATTTATGCCAAGAAGACCTTTTTTTTTATTTTTTAAAAATGTATATAAAGGAAGTTCATTTTTTCCATTCACTGTAGATACTCTAGACAGAATGAATTCAGTTCCAAAGGTTGATTTATACATATCGATGATTTCATCGTTGGGGAGTGGTTCTTGTTTACCAAATTGGTTACAAGGGATGCCAATAACTACAAGATTGTCTTTGAATTGCGAATATAAACTTTGCAATTCAAAAAGTTGAGCGTTGAATCTACATTTAGAGGCAACATTGACAATCAAAATGTATTTGCCTTTAAAAGTTGAAAGGGGAATCACATCAGTACCATTGGGAAGAGTAATAGAAAAATCATATATTGACTGCATTTAGTATGTTCTGTGCTTGAATGCGGGTGTTTTAGGCCATATATATGATACTTAATGGAATCTTGCTTTTTTGATGTAACTATCTTGTGTATTTCACTGGGTACGCCAAATTCACAAGAATTAGTACCAAGCAGAACCGTATGCTATGAATTTGCGTGTTGTTTGAAATCATTTGATGATCATTTCGGGTAAAGAAAGTTAGCATATGTGGCAGGGTAAGTTGCTGAAAACAATTTTTCACGTGACAAGCCAAAAAAAAAAACACCCTTCATTTGTTACATCCAAATTCCGCTATCGAAACACCGCCTGAAAAAAAGCGACATGCTGATATGCTCTGTGTTTATCTCCTACAACTCTCCCTTAATTTAAATCCCCTCTACCAACCTTCCCAAAAAACATATAAAACGCACATTCGTACTTAAAATGCGAAAGATAAACATATTACTAATAGGGTAAAAAAAAAAATATAGCACTAAAAAATAAGCGCTTTATCCACACATTTTAATCATTTTCAACATAATTCCCTATCGCTGATAAGAATCAAAAATTTACTTACTACACAGATCATTACTATTTAAACGCATATTTGAACATATTGATAATAACAAAAAAAATTAAAAGCAGAATATTCGTCTAGAGAAACCAATAAAGTATAAAAAAAAAAAAATAAAAATAAAAAATGGCTATTTCCGATTATATTCCTATCAAGGCAAATAGTGCTACTTCAAAATTGAAATCTAAGGAAAACAGAAAAAAAGTGATCGCAGGTGCTGTTACTGCTGCTATTGTAGGTGCTGGTATTTTTTCTTACTACAAGTCTTCTTCATCTGCTGATCTTTTACCAAAGTATGTCAATGATTGTGGTAGATACGAACCATTACCTTTGATTTATACCAAATCTTTGGAAACTATTTTTTCTGATAAGGACTATCAATTGGATTTGATCTCAAAGCTACAAGGTGCTGTTAGAATTCCTACTGAAGTTTACGATGATTTCGGGCAACCAGATTTATCTGTTCCTTTGGAAGATGAACCTATTTACAGCAAGTTTGCTCCTTTCCATGATTACTTGGTTGATGAATTCCCATTGATCCACAAATATTTCAAAAAGGAAATCGTCAACGGAGTTAATCTAGTTTATACCCTTGATGAAACAAAATTTGACGTTTCCGGTAAACCTGTCTTATTGATGGCTCATCAAGATGTTGTTCCTGTCAATGTTGATACCATTGATAGATGGACTTATCCTCCATTTGATGGTGTTTACGAACCTGAAACCGGTAAGATTTTCGGTAGAGGTTCTTCCGACACCAAAAAATTATTGATTGGTGAATTGGCCGCTGTTGAACTGTTATTAAAAGATGGATTTGAATTCACACGTCCTTTAATTTTAGCCTTTGGATTCGATGAAGAAAAGGGTGGTACTTACGGTGCTAAGTTCATTGCCACTCACCTATTAGACAGATATGGTAAGAATGGTATTGAAGTTGTTCTTGATGAAGGTGGTGGTGTTGGCTACTTTGGTGACAATGGTTACATTGCCTTACCTGGTGTTGCTGAAAAGGGTTATGTTGATGTTGAAATTACCTTGAACACCTTAGGTGGTCATTCTTCTGCTCCAAATCATTGGGATATTGAAACCACAGGTATTGGTTTGATTTCAGAAGTTAACGTTTTATTAACTGAAGATACATTCCCAATTGATATTGCCTTAGACAATCCTATTTTGGACTCTTTACAATGTACTGCTAAATACAAACCTGAAACTTTACCTAAAGATTTTGTATCTGCTTTAAAATCCAACAGTATTTCCAAGTTAACTAAGGCCTTAGAAAGCTCTTTCAAAAAATTCACATTCAAAACTACTCAAGCTATTGATGTAATCAAGGGTGGTGTCAAGGCTAATGCCATGCCTGAACAAGTTGTCAACTTAGTAAACCACAGAATCAATATCAAATCTTCTGTTGCTGAAACTGTCAACCATGACTTGAGAGCAGTTACAACTGTTGCTGACAAATACGATATTGGTATTACATTAGACTGGTCTAATGGTACTGTTAGCACATTAAAAGAAGATACCATTAACGGTGGATTTGTTGTTAAGGTAATCAATGCTTTAGAACCAGTTCCAAGAACTCCTGTTGATGGTATTTGGGATTTAGTTGCTGGTACTTTCACATCTGTCTACTTGCATCCATACTTTGCCAACTCTGATTATCCAGATGAAGTCCAAGAAGTTTACTTTGACAGTTCTATGAACACTGGTAACACCGACACTAAATACTACTCTGAATACGAATTGGTTAGTGGAAGAATTTATAGATTCTCTGGTGGTGTTAATGAAGGTGCCAATGCCCACACCGTTGATGAATGGACTACTGAAAAGTCTTTGATCTCAACCACTGGTTTCTTCTACAGTTTCTTAGGTAACTTCAATGGATACGTAGGTGAATTGAATCTAGAATAATTAACATATTTCTATATATTGATTATAATCTTAAATTTATTTTCCCACAAAATCAATGTCTAGATTTAATAATATTGATAATAGCATCAATGTCGGTGTTTCTTCAAAATTATATTTCAAAATCCCCGACCATCGTGATTATGTTGTACTCTTATCCGGCGTTAAGATGTGAAAAAAAAAAAAAATAATTTAAAAAATGCATTTTTTGAATAGTTTTCAATTTTAGATTTAAGGAAGTTTTTAAAAAAAAAATTTTTTTTTTGGTTACTTAATGAACAAGAGTTTAATCAGTTCTTTTTAATCATAAATATTTTATTAGATTTAATTAGCTTTATAAAAATATATATAATGCAATAACCATATAAAATAATCACATAAATGTCTTACGGTGCTATTTCTGCTAAAGACGCCATCAAAAAAATCAACAAAAAGAAGACTGGTTCAATTATTGCCGGTGCTGCTGTTGCCGCTGCCGTTTTATTAACTGCTGGTAAGTTATTAAAGTCTGATTCATCCGATGTTTTACCTTTGTACTCCCATGATTGTGGTAAATACTCTCCAATCGAATTAGCCTTTGACAAATCTTACAGTAAGATTTTAAATGACAAGGAATATCAACTTGAATTAGTTGAAAAGTTGCAAAACGTTATTAGAATTCCTACCGAAGTTTACGATTTTTACGGCCAACCTGACTTATCTGTTCCTTTGGAAGATGAACCTATTTACGCTAAGTTTGCACCATTGCACGCTTATTTAGAAAAGGCCTTCCCATTGGTACATGCTACCCTAAAAAAGGAAATCATTAATGGTGTTGGTTTAGTTTATACTTGGGCTCCTAAGAACACCAAAGGTAAGAAGCCATTATTACTAATGGCTCATCAAGATGTTGTTCCTGTTAATGTTGATACCATCGATAGATGGACTTATCCTCCATTTGATGGTGTTTACGAACCTGAAACCGGTAAGATCTACGGTAGAGGTTCTGCTGATACCAAACCATTGATCATTGCCCAATTAGCTGCTACTGAATTATTAATTGCAGATGGCTTTGAATTAGAAAGACCTTTGATTCTTGCCTACGGGTTTGATGAAGAAAAGGGCGGTAGCTATGGTGCTAAGTTCATTGCTGAACACTTGAAAGAAAAGTACGGTAAAAACGGTATTGAAGTTGTTCTTGATGAAGGTAATGGTGTTGTGGACTTAGGTAATGGTACTTACTTTGCCCAACCTGCTGTTGCTGAAAAGGGTTATGTTGATGTTGAAATTACCTTGAACACCTTAGGTGGTCATTCTTCTGCTCCAAACCATTGGCCAAGCAAAGAAATGACAGGTATTTCCATCATGTCTGAAGTCAATTACTTCATTTCTGAACACCAATTCCCAGTTGATATTGACTTAAACAACCCTGCCGTTGATACTTTACAATGTTTCAGTAAATATAACTTAGAACATGAGTCTGTTGAGCCTCAACTAGTTGAAGCTATTTCCAAAGGCTCCATCTCTACTTTGAGAGAAGCTTTAGAAGGTTCTTCCATGAAGTACATTTTCAAGACTACTGAAGCTATGGATATTTTCAATGGTGGTGTAAAGGCCAATGCTATGCCAGAACAAGTCACAAACTTAATCAACCACAGAATCAACACTAAATCATCTGTTGGTGAAACTTTAGATCATGATTTATCTGTTGTTTTAGCCACTGCTGAAAAGTACGATTTAGGTGTCACTTTAGAATGGACCAACGGTACTGCACCAACTGTTTACAGAGAAGATACTGCTAATGGTGGTTTCATTGTTAAAGCTGTTAACCCATTGGAACCAGTCACTTCTTCTCCAGCTGATGGCGTTTGGGATTTGATTGCCAACACCACTTCTTTTGTTTACTCTGGGGATTACTTCACTGAGGGCAAAGATGGTGAAGTTTACTTCGAAGGTAGTATTTCACCAGGTAACACTGATACCAAATACTACTTCAACAATGAAATGGTCAACAACAGAATCTACAGATACAGTGGTGCTTTATTCAATCTAGAAAATATCCACACTGTTGATGAATGGACAACTGATAAGTCTCTATTTTCTTCTACTGCCTTCTTATACGCCTTTATTGGTAACTTTAATGCTCATATTGACGAAATTGTATAATGTCAAAATTACAAAAATAATTTATATATTTAACGATCTTATTTTTGAAACAAACAATGATGCCAATTGTAAAAAAAAAAATAAAAAATATATATATATTGCCATGAATAGTGTTTTCTTCGAACTAAGTTAAAGAAAACTCTTTTTTTTTAACTTTATCATATTTAAGCACCTAAATTTCTTACTTTAGATTTCTTTCCTTTTTTATGTTTCTTACCACCAACATCACCATCGGTTAGTTTTCTGTTGTGGAATGCTTGTGTTACTTTACCTTCAACTAATCCCATGTTGAAGAATTCTCTATCCATCAATTCAACACTATTTTCTATTCTAGCTTGTTTACCACCATGAGTTATGTTTTTGGCACCATTGGTACCATCAGCACCAACGTGACCAGAGAAAGTCAACTTATCTAAATCTTTGGCCAAACTGAAGTCATCAAAGGCAATGTCTTGTTTCGCAAGAGATTGCTTGATTTGTTCTTGTCTACTTTCAGGCAAATGATGGAAAGAGTTGATTGCTCTATTGAAATTTTTACATTCTTCCAAAGTATATTCTATTTCATCAACCTCATCCTCTTCTGTAACTTCAATAATCTTTGGTGGTGGGTTAACGTATAATAGTTTACCATTAACGTAATCCTTCAAAACATATCTGGAACCTCTAGCTTCATCAGCGGAACCAAAACCTTGAGTCATATAACCTCTAGATCTAGAATAAGCATTCAAAAATTCTCTAGCAGTTGGAGTAACACCATCACCACCTTCTTCAACAGATTTGATAGGAATATGAATACCATAACAAGCTTCCAGGAAATATTTAGGAACTCTTTCAACTAATAAAGCAGTTGGATTGATATGATCTCTCAATTGATCAATTGGTAAAACACCATTCAATACAAGTTCACCTTTAGTATAAGCAAAGTTAGGAAAAACTAAACCCGGACAATCACATAAAGTTACCTTATCGGACAATTTGATAGTTTGGAAATGCTTTGTTTTACCTGGAGTAGAAGAAACAGAAACTTTTTTACTACCAACCAATGCATTAATGGTGGAAGACTTACCTACATTTGGATAACCAACTAAACCAATTTGTGTTGGGAAAGCTTTGTTTTCTTCTAATGGCTCTGGTGCTCTAGTTAAAAATAGATCTTCCAATTGTTCAATCATCAATATCTTGGTAGCTTGTAATATATTTTCCGGGATTTGCTTTAATTCTTCTTCTGTAAAATCATCTTCTTCAGGGATATCATTATAAATCAGATCAATGTCTTCATCAGCAAACATATCACCCAGTTCTTGTTGATCTTCTAAAACCATATTAGCTTTTTTGGCTGAGAAGAAAGAGAATTGGATACCTCTGGCAATGAAATACTTAGCCCATTCAACTCTTTGTCTAAAAGTCAACATATCAGCCTTGTTGACTAACAACAAGTTTTCTTTTCTTTCATCAACTTCTTTAACGTATATTTCTAAATCAACAGATCTGAAAAGTAAAGGATCTCTGGCATCGACAATTTGAACAATCAAATCAGATCTTTCAACAACTCTCCAAAGTTGTCTCCAAACTTCAATATTTCTTTCAAATGGAGTCATAAGTAAATCGGAGACTTCTTGTAAGGAAGCAATTTCTCTTCTCCAATCCAAAAATGCTTCGTTTTCTAATTTGTTTAATTCAAATTTATCCATTCCTCTTTCCCATTTAGGTCTTCTAGGAACAATCAAATTCTTAGAAAACTTTTTCTTTTTATCATCAATATCCTTTTTGGTTTCTAAAGTTAACCCACTACTTCCACCTTCTGACTTGTTATGATCCATTCTAATAATTTGAACATTACTGAATCTATCAGCTGTGAAATCCTTGTCTGCTAATTCAGCAGTGGTTAAAAATTCATCAAGGGCTGTTTCTTGGGTAATGGATCTCATCTTAACCCATGAATCTTCTGAGTTGTCTTCAGTTTTAAAATGAACTGCACCATCTGGTAAAATTTTGATGGCATTGGCCTTGGCTTTTTGTTGTAAAATAGCCTTACCTAAACCGATTTGGTTTTTGTTTTTTCTTTGTACAGGTTTTGGACCTTTTGGAATTTTGAACTTTTTTGGTTCAGGATGCTTGACTACCATTTTTTTTATATCTCTTTTTAAAGCCTTTGGTCCTTTAGTTTTAGGGTTTGTATTATTCTTTCAAATCCAGATGAGACTTCTTTTGCTAAGTGTTGGAAACTCATAGTATATATATTTTTTTTAAATTTTTTAAATAAGAAATCTTCAGCTTTTTTCGTTTTAAAGTAAATTTTCAAAATTACTCAAAGAGGGAATTCTGGGATGAGAGCTTAAAGCAGGATTTAAGAAAAAAAAAAAAAAAAAGAAATTACGACGTAAGCGAAAGGCTAATTATTTAATTAATATTATAGTTTCAATTATACATAAATGTTATTAGATTCCACCTTGGTCTAATATATCACCATTTTCTTGGTATTGAACATGTTCAGTTACTAATTTGACAATTTGTTTAGTGATTGGCAAGTTCAACCAGGTTGGAATGTACGCTTCAATCTTACCAAATTCTCTGGTAGGTAGAGTAGCATATGGATCCTTGAAAGGACCAGAATTGGATGGCAAGAACACAGGCTTATTGCTGGCTTTAGATCCAGAATTCTCTTCTTCACCACTGTTTTTCACCTTTTGAGCCAAATATTTGGAGATGTTTTCCGGGAATGGAGTTTCGTAATCAGCAATGGCGTATAAGGTCAATAACTTTTGAATTTGAACAGGCTTCAAAGCAGAACAGACTTCGAAAACAATATCAATGTCTTCAACAGTAGCCTTTTTAATTTGCAATAACTTAGCTACTTGCATAATATGCTTCAAGCAATCTGGACCTACAGCAATGTGATGTCCTTTGCACCATTCCTCTAATCTGGTGACATTATAGTGTAATTGCAAACCTCTCTTCCAAGACAAGAAGTTCTTTCTCATTATAATATCATTAAAGGCAACAGCATCAATGAACTTAAGCAATGTGGTAGTAATAGATGTAAAGATTTCAGCCTCAACGTGGTAGTTTTTCAAAGACCAGTAAATGTTGTTTAATGAAGTTAAGATATCATCCATTTTATAAGTTGGAGAACCAGAGTTGAAGAACTTTGGCAACAAATTATTGTTTTCAGAGGAAACAAAACCTGGCAATGATTGACTTAAAACCACAGCTGGAACAATCTTCTTTTCTAAATCCTTTTCCAATTTTTTAACCCACAAGTTATAAACATTGTATGAAAGAGCCTCGAAATCGTCTCTTAAATCAGCAATCAACTTTAGGTATTCCTTGAATTCAGCATCATCAATTCCATCGATATATGAATCATCATGTAAGATAGTCTTTTCAGCATAAACAACAAACGAGTATAATTCTCTAACATTTGTTAACCAGAAAGCACCACCTGGAATTAAATCAGCACCCTTAATACCGGATACAATTTTTTGAATTGTTGACAAAACTTCAGCTAAAAAGTTTTCACTTTGCTTGGTCAAACCCAGTCTCCACATATCAGACAAAATAATAATCAAAATTCTGGCTGGATATAAAACTTCTTTTCTAGATAAGTTAACTGAAGTAGAAGTTTCTGGGGTCTTGAAATTAGATAGTAAACCTGCTACAATTTCAGAAATCAATGGTCCAGTGTCATTGAACAAGTTGTATAACTCATCGTTAATATCGTTCATGATAGCACTAATTGATCTGTCATCACCCATACCAAAGTTCATCTCATCATTCATTCCAGAAATTAAAGAACCTGGTGAATCCAAAACGCCTTGTTGAGAAATATGAGAGTATCTTTTATGAACTGGTGAGGATTGCAATTCATGTTTGACCGGAGAAGCAATGATGCTTCTATTACCCCCTGCAACAAAGTCAGAAGGACCACTGTTTATAACAGCAGCAGATGATAAAGCGGCACCTGAAGCTAGTGCAGCTTGTAATCTTTGGATTTCGCTCTTCAAAGATGTAACTTCATTTTGTAAGTCAGTATTCAAAGTGTCGGTGTTGGATAATTGTTCTCTGGTCTTTGTTAATTCTTCCAATTTTTCCTTGATATCCTTCTTCAATTCTTCTTTGGCTTGTTTGATTTCTTCAACTTCGACCAAAACAGATTCCATATTGGCTTTAGCTAATTGAAGTTTTTCTTCATAAGACTTGACGCTGTCAGAATGTTCAGCATTCAATTCTTCAATGCTCTTCTTGCTGTTTTCGTTCTCTAACTTCAAAGCTTCTTGCAAATTGACATTTGAAGACAAACTTTCTTGTAATTCCGAGATTCTAACATTCAATTCCTTGTTTTCTTTAATCTTGACAGCCAAAGATTCACTTAGTTCAATTACCTTATTTTCTAATTGATATGATACTTCTTTCAAGTTATTTACAGATTCGGCTTCAGTCTTTAAACTACTTAGCTTAGCTTTAGCAAATTTTCTTCTGATCAAAGATTGAACAACAACAGTAGACTTCTTCTTGTGTAAAAATTCTCTTCTTGGCTTCAAAGCTCTTATTTTCTTTTGTAAAGCAGTTGCAGCATTGTTATCCCTTTGAATGGCAAATTGCTTTTGGTGTTCCAACATTCTCAAAACACTTTGAATTCTAATAACAGAACTGATTATTTGGTTAGTGTCTTTTCTGATCTTAAATGCTTTGATAACCTTTTGAATATCAACAGCAAGTTCGGTTTTAAATTCAGTATCGACAACCTTTCTTGTGTACTCACCCTTCAAAACAGAGGTTAAATCCCTTATAGAGCCAGTGACTTCCAAGTACCATTTTCTCCAGAATTTACCTTTAATCTTCTTTTGAATTTGAATAATGGCTTGTTGTTGCTTGTCATTTCTTAGTTTTTCTAAGTGAGCCAACATACCTGACTTGAAAAAGATTTTATTCAGACCTAATTGGAATTTGGAGTCATCTGTATTTGTTAAACTTAAAACCTTTTCGGTTAATTCTCTAATGTCTTCTTTCTTTAGATCTTGAGAATTATATAGCTTACTCCAATGTTCAGATGGAGCTAAGATGTGATATCTGGATACAAATTCATCATAAGTCCATCTGGTTGGGAAACCGGCACAGGAAATTCTGATAGTTTCCAAGACACCACAAGCTCTTAATTGAGACAAAACCATTAAGTTATCAAAATTCCAAGCAGCCTTTGCATCATTAGGCTTGATACATCTGATATAGTGAACATTTGTAGAGTTGATTGTTTCCATTAATTCAACCAAGGAGTTTTTGAAAATAGAACCTAATGTTGGTTTTTTCTTTTGACCAATTTTTCCAACTGATTTTTTAACAGCACCAGAGGCAAGTTGTTCTTGTTCTTTAGCTTCCAAAGCAGCAGCTCTTTCATCAATAACAGTTAATAATTCTTTAAGAATATCACTTTCGGATTTCTTTAAGACTTCTAGGTGACCTTCAGAAACAGTATCTCTGTTCTTTTCAATAAATCCTTCAGAGTCATATTCAACATCCAAAGCATAATGCTTAACTATAAATTTATCTTGTCCGAATCTTGGCTTTTTAAAAGTTTTGTCGGTAGGAGGCTTGTCTAAAGTATCGATTAACTTAGAAGACCATGACTTGTCATTACCAGCTGGTAATCTGGATTCTTCATCAAGTAAAGATAAAATACCAACTTTGTTTTCAATAAGATCAATACAAGGTTGATTATCATTGAATTCAATAAAAGACCATTCAATCTTTTCCTTGACGTATTCTTCTTGTTCCAATTTGAAAACATGTTGATTAAATTCTTGTTGTAATTTTTCATTGGCGTAGTTAATACAAAATTGTTCAAAAGAATTTTTCTTGAAATGTTCAAAACCATAAATATCTAGTACACCAATAAAGTTCTTGACCTTATGCTCAATTTCTGGATTACATAAAGTGACATTAATGTTTTCAACCAACCAGTCAAATAGAGCGGAGTATATGAATTTAGCAACAGAATCTCTAGCAACAATAGCTTGTTCAAAACTCAAGTTAGATATGATTTTTTCGGATCTTGTGGTGATTTGCTTTTTACATATCCACTTGGCAAATAGTACAGGATCTAATCCTAATAGCTTACAGGCAATTTGTAAATTAGGTTCTTCTGAAGACAAAGATGCGTCATTTCTTGTTTTGGTAATTTCAATATTACCTATGTGTAACAAAGCAGACAATGTTTGGAAAATCTTATGTTGTTTTTCTTCATCAATACCTACTAAAGATAAAGCATCACAAGTAATTTGGTATTCTTTTTTATCATCAACATTATCAATTTCATAAGAACCACCTTGATTTAGGTATTTGTAGTCTCCAATGTCTTTCAAAGAAAACTCTTTCTTTTGTTCATCAGTCAAACCTTTCAACATTTGATAAAAGATATGGTAATTTCTTTCATTTTCAGGTTGGAATACAAGTCTTGATCTTTCCAATAAATAAGTTCTAATCTTTGCACCAATGATGGATGTGTTGTCATCAAATAAAATTTCTAGATATTTACCAAATCTCGAAGAGTTGTCGTTTCTGGTGGTTTTAGCATTACCAAATGCTTCCATGATAGGGTTAGTAGCTAAAATCTTCTTTTCAGTATCAGAGATTTTATCATCTTCAGAATCAGATTCATTTTCCGAAGCTATGTTAGTTCCATTTTTGTGAATTTCTTCAACAGAGGCAAAGTATCTCATGATGTATTTGGCAGAAACTGTTTTACCAGCACCGGATTCACCTGATACAACAATGGTTTGATTTTTTCCTTCATTTTTCATCATAGAATAAGCTTCTTCGGCAATAGCAAATAAATGGGGCTCAAGTTCACCTCTTCTTCTTCCAGCATATGCTTGTATCATATCTCTAGAGTATAACTCATCAACCTTATCAAAAGGATTTGCAGCAATCAAAACTATACCGGAGTATGAATAAATGTTTAATTGAGAGTATCTGGCTTTGATCGCATGCAAAACAGCAGGTTCATTTAAATACGATAAGGAAGTTAAATCTTCAGTGGATTCTAAAATAGGTGGGTTTCTCAACAAAGGCAGAAAAGAAGAACTTTTACCGTTGGTGGCTTCCGAAATGGCTTTTTGAACATCCGAATCAGAAAAATCAGTTAGATCATTTTCGGTTAGAGTATTTGATTCAACCTTTATAACACTACCATCTTCTAATTTTAGCTCTAAATTGTATATATTACTGGCTTTATCAAAATTTTTGGATAAGATTTCACCTCCAATCCATCCATTTTCTTTATCAGGATACCAACATCTGGTACCTGGTTGGTATAGCATGTCTGTTGAGTTGTCCTTTGGGCTCATATTGTTTTTTTTTTTTTTTTTTCAAATAGTACAAAGTTATGATAGTAAGAAGAAAGGATTAACTACTATCTCGTTCAATAATATGCTCAGTCGTTTGGTTTTGATACTGATCAAAATTGTCGTATTGAATTTCGTGTTGCTGATCATATAAATTTAAAAAAAAAAAAATTTCAAATAAAAAAACAAGTAAACACCAAATTCACGAAGAGTGTTTTTAAATTGATTACACTATTAACTAAAGCGAAACTCAGCTTAAAACAAGCAGGAAAATTTTTTTTGGTGAAAAAAATTTTCAAAACAACGCCTAAAAAGTCAGCGTGAGACAGCTTGGGGAGCAGAAAAACCCGCATAGACAGAAAAGGTGTTCGGACATAGGCAGTTAAAGTCGGATATATGAGATGCAGATCGGATATAAAAACATTCGGATATAAAACAATCGGATATAATAACAGTCGTCGGATATAAAAGCAATCGGATATAATAACAGTCGGATATAATAACAGCCAGACATCGGAAACCACTACTCCTTCTCAGCCACCACACACTACTCTTTTCTCTTAGGGAACTGGGAATTGATTAAATCCGGTATATCAAGACCGTCCTCTGTAGTGTTTTTATTATAATTATCAGTTCCTATACCTGCCTCACCAAATATATTCAACAAGGAGTCTAGATTCGCATTTGAACCATTTGCCGCTAATGCTTCTAAACCCATCCCTCTTCCAAATCCAAATAAGTTGTCGTCTTCAAATTCTTCACTATTTTCGCCTTCAATGTCCATCATATCAAATGGATTTACTGGTACGTCTTTATTAGCTTGCTTTCTACTCATTTCTGCATTCACTTCCAACTTGCTTCCATTATTTTGTTGCAAATCACTATTCCCTGTCATTATCGCTACAGATGGACTCATAGGCTTTGGAGAATTAGTTGCTCGTATGTCACTTGTTTGTCTTTTTGATAAAAATGGCCCTGTAAAGTTGTAGCCATTCATGCCTAATGGCGATCCTTTGTTAAACAAGTATCCTGTGTTACCTGAACTATTCAGTTGTCCAGTTGCATTGCTAACCAATGAATTAGTTAGATTCATCTTGACATCTTTTTCAAAAGGTGTTCCAATAGCAAACTCACTATTCTCAGCTCTTATCTTCCCTTGCGAATCAAAAATGTTATTGTTGTTGTAAACTGATCCAATTGCGTAAGGAGAAGTAGCATTGCTCAAGCTCTTGGGGTTTCCAACACTATTGGGGGCTTTGTTCTTAATTTTAGCAGCATTGTTTACAATGTTTGTTGTAGAAGCAGATGGTGAAAATGGAGCTGCTGATTCTTGTTTTACTATGCTTCCACACATGTCTTCTATAATTTTTAAGAAATGTGCAGCCGTTCTGTTACTTTCAGATAAAATGGTAAAGCAATATTGAGCTGTGGTGACTTGTTCTTTCCATGAGTTCCATTGATGCAAATTACAATTTTCATCATTATAAATCAAACATATCATTGGTACTATAGTAGCTTGAAATAAAAAGTAAGTAGCATACCAACTTGCAAGCATATTTACATGTGGCTTATTCGTAATTTCTGGTGAGTTAGATCCGTTTGTAAGGGAACGGTCATATGATGATATGGATGCTAGTAAACCTTGTCCTGTTGGTCCACTGTCCAACGGTCTTTTCATTTTTGGAGAAATGATACTTCCAGAGTTTAAGGAAGCGCTAGAACCTTGCTTATTCAAAGAAGCTGGGGTGTTTGCCCCAGATTTTCCGTAAACCGCTTTATCCAGTGCTTCCATTATGGCATTAGGAGATACAACACTGTTATTTGACTTGACCAACTTTTTTTCCTTAGTGTTGTATTTTTTATCCTCTATAACAGAATCAACATATTCCTTGACTAAGTTTATACTTTGAGAACAACTATCATAGCATATGTTTATGCATCTTTTAATAGATGGATGGGTTCTGACATAGTTCATATATCTCATTTCATTTCTCCCCATTATGTCTTGCCACACAAAGTTTTGTAACATTAAAATCTGCAAATTTAAAGTTCTTAATATTAATCTGTATCTTGTCAAATGGAACCAATGAGGAATCACCTTTAATGACGTAGAAGTTAAATCTGCTGTCATCAAAGGTTCAATACTGGGTAAAGCTATATTATTATTTTTATTAAACCAGTCAGGTAGCCCAGTAATAAAAGCCTCTATAGTTTCATTTAACTTCAAACACTCTCTAGAAGTTGGTGGTTGATTTGACAATAATTTAGAGTGAATATCCAAAGAAATCTTTGTAAATTTGGTTTGTTCAATCAAACCAGAATACATTGTAGGCTTTGTATAATAAATATTACCTTCTTCATCCATATTTGAGGGTAGTCTAATATCAAAGTTTGCACTTGAGGGAAAATTCACCGGTCTACCAAAAGTTATGGCAGTCCCTACATCAAACATATACAACCCCCACCACAGTCTTCTTCTGATTTCCAAATTTAGGTTCTTTTGCTTCAAAATCTCCTTATCTGTTTCTTTTGTATTCAAGTTTAATTCTTTGTAAAGACCCAACCCCATAGCCATTCTAGAAGCAATCCCTAAATAATTCCACCCGGTATTAGGCTTGTCTCTTTTTTGAACAAAGTTGCTTAATAAAGTAAAAGCAGTAACTAGAGGAATAGTTCCTCTTTCAAACATAGCACTGGTTATCAAAACTTTAGCTTCTTTATAGTAAAATAAGTCCATATTTGTCATAGCAAGTACTTGGCCTTGCAAACACCAACAACCTAAAGCACATACGGTATTTAAAAGAAACATCCAATCATCATTTTCTATTGCCTTTTTCAGAGTATTGGGATCAACTTCTTCCTTTTTTCTTAGCTCGTCTACTGTAAGTGATTCATTTTTGGCCTTACCTTTTGAGTTCTTGAATTTTTGTAAAAACCAATCCTTGTCTAAAAACGGATATGAAGAATGATAGTGTTCAAAGTATGCATTTATTAGCGATTCTCTAACTTCATAAGACCGTAGTTCATGTGCTAGATCTCTGCTAACTTTCAAAAGTTCTGAACCTTGCTTTGAACTATTTTCATTTTCAATACTGCTTGATGAAACCAATAAAGCAGTACGAAGCATGTTTGCTGTAGACCCTTGACCAAAATAACCTTTGTTGTTTGGATTTACAGATAATGCAGCCATACCATCATTTTTATATTTCAGGTCATGATCTTGCATTTCATCCCAATTAAATCCATTTAATTCGTCATTAGGGGTATTGGCTTGAGTTGTATCCACCAATTGGACTTTCTCTTGTCCTTTGATACCATTTCTTTTAATTTTTTTTACTTTCGTTTTTATTTGTTTTAACAGCTTTAATTCTTCACTACGGTCATAATTACTTGCAGCTGTAGACAAAATCCCACTTTGCTTAGCAGTTTTATCTGAAACTTCATTAGTTAATGCAGGAGAAGAAGGTTCAACTTTTATTGGAACAATCTTATGTGATTTATGAGTTGACTCTGGCAAATCATCTGTTTCTTCGTCAGTGGCTTTTATAAGTTTCATGTCAACATCTAAATTTTCATGACCAGGAAAGTCCACAAGGTGTTCAAAGCTATTTAGATCTTCAATTTTCAATTTAGATTTTCTTAGTAGAGTCTCCAGTAAAACTTCATCTTTTATGGCTTTTTTCAAAATTTTGCTAATTTTACCGATTCCATTTTCCAAAGCTGTCATTCTCGCCCTTGTTAATGGGGTCTTTTCTTCTTTCGGTCTATAAACACAAGAGTAATTAAATTTAACACAAACTGTGCATGGAATAGTCTTTGAACATTTTCTCTTTTTCTGTCTACACATCTCACAAGATCTCACCACAAGAGGTATTTCATCTTTGTTTTTGATATGCGTTAGTGTCGAAGGAGAAGCCACATCTGATTTCTCCCTAGTTTTATTGGTTTTATCATTATTTGACATTGTTTATTTAAGGGCGGAAAAAAAAAATATGAAATAAATAAAGAGCACTTAAATTGATCGATAATTCTCTTTTTTGGTACTTCAACTGATACTTTAATTACTTTTTATTTTTGCTTTTTCAATATAATTTTTAACTGAATATTCGGATAAGATTCAGTATTAAGTAAACAGTGTTATGATTATGGTCTTTTTTTTTTTTTTGACATCGGGTTATTATTCTCCGGAAATACTTTTCGGTGAATTTTGGATTTTCATTATTTCCGAGTCACATGATGTGTCAAGCATTGCTTTTTTTCTTTTTCTCTTAGGGGTTTTATGGCATACTGGGAGAGATATTTCCTAATTAGGAAATTGCCCACGTTTTTGGTGAAAAATTTTTTTTTCTCCCGCTTGGTGCCATACTATAAATGTAGTTCAAGGAGCATTTAGAGTTTATAACATGTTGATTAAAGAGAGTGAATATATAATTATTATTTGGAATGTATTCAATATTTAAAAAAGAATTAGATTTAAAAAACCACGTTCTGAAAGAAGTTTCTGCTGATATCAACTTTTCAGCAGCCAACTTTAAAAATAAACATTATTAATTCATTGCTGTCTAAAATAGGGCGTTTTACTAAGAGTCTGATCATACTTACTTGACGTTCTGTCAATTGATTGGTACTCTGGTTTAATGTTCTTTAGTCTTGGTGATTTATGAACGTGTAATTTTGGAACTAGAGTAAACCCGGCCCTTTTCGCTAACACCAATTATATTAAATAACCCCACAATTGGAAGTTTGATAGTAGATGGGCCTACATTCTTAATTCTCTCTCTTTTTTTTTTTTTCTTTGCTTGGTTGTCGTAATATGCGTTCATGATGATCATGTAATTACCTTTAATCTATGATATTTCAGCTTCAACTTCACTACCAAGTTTTGCTTACCGCAGAACTGTCATGTATAAACGAATTACTTGCGTTGATTTTTATTAAAACAACTTATGTCACTCACTCTGTGCCTAAACGTTGATATATTGTGAAAAAAAAAAAAGCAAACGGCTATGCAATCACATATTCAAATGACGTTTTTAACGTTAATGAATATTCAAAATACCACTTCCTTATTAGCAATAACGTAATATACCTACTAAGACATATGACATACTAGTTACATCTTCCTCGCTACTAAAATCTATCCTCCATTATTTCAATACTGTGTATCAGACTAACATGTGTAACTAGTCTAAGAAAACTGTGTTGAAACTTTTTTTTCCAAGCGCATAATTCACATTTTAAAGTATAAAGCGCCCCTTATAGTGATTTTCGGGGTTATACTATATATATATGCTCTAAGTAAAGGTTACTATTATTTTATTTTGGACTGTTTGAAACAACATTAATAAACAAACATAAAACCAAAAGCAAAGTTATCATACAATTTCTTAATTTTTTTTTTTTTTTTGCTCTGTTAAAATTATGTCAAAGTGGGCTATCGAAGTTAACGAATTATCGTACAAATACAGTCAAAGTTCTATTGAAACCTTGCACAAAGTGAGTTTACAAGTGCCATTCAATACCATCAACTTATTGGTGGGTTCAAATGGGTCTGGTAAAACCACTTTATTAAAAATTTTAGGTGGTAAAAACTTATGTTTGAACGGTGATTTAAAGTTAGATGGTGAAAATCCATTTTCAAGTGGGTTTAGAAACACAATTAATCTGGATGATGGTACCGAGATCAACAGAGTCTGTTATTTTGGTACTGATTGGGTAAGATCTGAGTTCATCAATAGAGACATAAGTGTCTTAGAACTAATCACATCATTGGGATACAAGAAAGATAACAAGAACAGTGAATTTACCAGAAGAGGTGATTACTTAATGGAAATCTTAGAAGTTAGTCTAGACTGGAGAATGCATATGTTGTCTGATGGCCAAAAGAGAAGAGTCCAATTGATTATGGGTTTACTAAAACCATTCAAAATTTTATTATTGGATGAAATAACAATTGATTTAGACGTTGTAGCTAGATTTAAACTATTTGAATTTTTAAAATTCGAAGTCAATAAAGGAAAAACCGACCCTCAAAGACAATGCTGTATCATTTACTGTACCCATATCTTTGATGGTTTAAACAACTTTTACGATAGAGTACTACACTTGCATAGGGGTGAGTTAGTTGGTGATTTCAGTTATAACAAAATTAAGTACGTCAATGGCGAAGAGCAAACTAACAGCACAGCTGATAATGACGGCATCATCAGAGTCATGCACTCTGCGTCATTGCATCCATTGATTCTAAAATGGTTGTTGAAAGATGAAAACAAGTTATAATTCGTTTTGTTTAATATATTAATCTGTCCATAGTAAGCAATTTATTCTCTGATTCAAGTGAATTACCTTTTTTTTTTTTTGTATCATTTCAGGTAGTTATTCAAATCTCCGTTATAGCGGATTATTTGATTATCAACTGCTTTTTTTCTTCTTTCTTTTTTTCACTTTTTAAATCAATATATTGGCTGTCGATACGATATCAAGAGTATATCGCCAATGAAACAGAGAAAACACCACTAAAAAAACTTACTCCTAACTTTGTTAACATGACCTTTGTTGACGTAAATACCGTTTCTCGAAAAGATGTAGATGCTTTGAATAAGCCTGTTATAACATCTTCCACAATTCCCGACATAAAACTCATAGATTGCACTGTAAAACAATTCCTTCAATTCCAATGCAAAGCCCAATACACTACACATACAGTAGACAAAGAGACAGGAGAATTGAAAACTATTAATTCTAAAATAGAATTGGTTCCAAATAGTCATTTAGACTATGTATGTTTTCCATTTGTGAGACTGTTTAAGCATTGCAAAGAAGTTATAGATATATCTGGTGTGAAAGTGTTTAAAGAAAAAAGGGTGGAAATAACATCTGTTGAATCGAATGACGAAGTCGTTATACAGTATGCCTTAAATGATCCTGTGAGTGTTGTTAAGTATCATGATTATGAATGATTGTTGTTAATCATATTGGGCAAAAAACACTTATTATCGGATATAAGTTCTTTACTTCCCACGAGTCTCAACAAATATAAGGTCTACCAGAAAAAAATCCACATAGGTAGAATCCCTTGTAGGTATATTTTTTTCACATATAGACCCTTTTTTAAATACGTGTTCAACACATTAAAACAAGTGTGTAACCGAAACACTTGCCTTTAAATTACTGAAGAAAAAACAGCTACAAGCTTATTTTACTTCTTTATTTCAATTTAACCCTTTTATTAATTTATAATGACAATCCTCTTCAGTATAGTTTACAGTCAAGTTGGTGGTAAACAACCTATTTGTTGCATGTCAGATGTTGACAAATCAGGTTTTGACAACACATATATTAAAAAGTTATCTAAGGATATTGAATCTATAGTTACTAACACTGAAGGTTTGATGAACACAGAAGACAGCAAATTAGTAAACATAGACATCAAATCAGACGTGCAAAATTTCAAATACCATTATAAACTATTCTACATGACCTTGCAAAATGTAATTTGCTTTGCTATCGTGGATGAAAATCAAGATCTAAAGCAAGTTTATAGTTTCTGTTATACTGCTTTGAATGAAATGTACAAAGCTATCACATCAAGCAAGAATTCATCTATCTTATACAACAACATTCCTTTCCAATTGATCAACTTACAGCCTATGATGGACAAATTAGCTGTTAAAACACCAACTGTTAATAACAGTAATTCATCAAGTTTAGAAGCTTTGAATTCTGAATTGAAGGATATCACCTCCATTTTGAACTCAAATATAGAAAAACTTATAGTTAGAGGTGAATCCTTACAAAACTTGAATGATTTATCAGACAGTTTGAAACATAACTCTTTAAAATATAAGAAAAACATCAAGATGTACAACTTGAAGCTGTTAATGAGTGAATATGCCCCTATTGCATTTGTCAGTTTGATCTTTGTATTTTTGATATGGTATATTATGTTAAGAAAGTAACTTTATTATATATTGAATTAAGGAAATGCTCCCTTTTTTTAAGTTGATTAAAACAAATTTCAATATTGTTTACGGATATAACCACTGTGCCAAAATTTATCACCTATGATATTTTTTAATGTGTATTTTTTTTGTTTTCAGATATTTTGTTAAAGATTTAATTATTAATGTGTTATACAACACAGATGTGTATATGAACCAAGTATATTATAATATTCAAACTGTAATACTGCTGGAAGTATTTTTGAATAAAATTAAGCAAAAAAAATAATAATAAAGAACAAATGCCTGATACTCCGGAAAGTAAAATTCTAAAGGACACTGTTCCTTTATACAACATGATAAGCGAGTATGAACTCTTGCTCAATCAATTGGTATACAAGATAGACAAAAGCACATTGAATCTTGATGATGATAATAACAGTGATTATGATCTTCTAAAGAAATTTGTGGCCGTAGACAAACAGATAACAAGTGATTTTCCATATAAGGAATATGACAACATATACAAAAGCTACAGTGATTTGAAAAATAAGTTAGACACTGTCGACAAAGAACTGAAGGAAAATATTTTGATGACATTATTCAACAACTACAAAAAACTAAGCTCGCTTTCCAAACTCAGTAATAAAGGCGTTATAGTAAAGGACATACCCATAAGTTCAGTTATAAGTTATTCGCAAATATTAGCAAAATTCACATCAAAACCATCAGTCACTTTGATTGATCAAAGCATCATTGATGGTGGGCTTTCCAAGCAGGAACAGGAACAACAGATGCAAGACCCAAGTGGTTGGAACTTTATTTGGGCAGGTGACGATATGATAAGAAGAGGAAACATGGTAATACAGCAGCAACAAGAGCAAATAAGACTTGATGCTTTGAAAGAAAAAGAGATTAAAGAAGAAAATGAGCGTAAGGAGCAAGAGCAAGAAGAAGAGAAAACTAGATTGGCTGAAAATAACGCAAATGCCAACGATTCTGGAGTTATATTTGACGGTAGACACAAAGAGGAAAGTGAAACATCCAAAGAAGCTAAAACAAATGAAAAGGAAGATCAAAATCCAGAAAACAATGAGGATGACTTTGATTTGGATCTTTTCAGTCCTGATGACTTCTAGGTTATGTACAGTAATATTAACCTTGCTCATAGAACGTGATCAGTTTCCTATTTAGGCAACTCTTATACACTTCCTTTTTTTTTCTTCTCTTTTTGCTTTTTTCCGTGTGGTATTTATTGCCCTATTAGGTTATGCGTGTGTTAGTATTTTGGTGAGTGAAAAATTTTTCCCCAATTGGTACTATTCCTCCTATTGGCCATTTTGAATGAAGCTGAATTATATGTCATCAGATGAGACTATTACTCATGTTTTTTTTTTCAAAAATTTCAAAATTGAATATATATATAAATATATACATATAAACCAATTCACCAAACAAATATAATATATTCTTATATAGAATGAGTTCTGTAAACATAAAACATAAAGAAAAGCTTTCTTTCGAACCAGAAATAAATGAGCTTATAAATAAGTTTTTACAGTCTTTAAAGACTAACTCGCAACCAACGAGCAGATCTTCATACACCATCTCTCTAGAGACTCTTAATGTGTTGAAGAAGTTCATTGGTTTTATGAAATTCCACACCACTGAAGAGTTTATGAACAACTTAAAGAAACTTGACTTATTGATGGAAGGAAACATAAAACCAAAAGGTATTATTGGATCAGCTGTTTTGAAAAAAGAATTTTGCTGTGGTAACATGATCAGAAGAGTCATTTTTATGCTTAGAGAAGAAATAAACAATTACAATTCAACTATAAAGCAAAACCATGACTCTGAAGACAATTTGGCTTCCAAGCCTGTGGGATCCATGTTTGATTTACTTGCTAGATTACCCAAAGAACAAGCATCATCTAACTCTAACAACAAGGGGAAAAAATTTGACATCAGAGCAACTGCCATCAATATCATCAGAGAATTGACTGATGAAGTCAAAAACATAGATGAACAAATTTTTCAAATTGGTGTTGATCTGATCCATGATAACGAAATATTGCTAATTCCTACACCTGATTCAAAAACCATTCTGAATTTCTTGATCAATGTCAAGAAAGATAAAAATTGGAAGAAGAGAAACTTCACATGTATTATCACCGAATCATACCCAAATAACATAGACAAGGCTCAAAAATTTGCTTTAAAGCTTTCTGACTTGGGTATCGATACAATCATAATTCCAGATTCAATGATTTTTGCTGTTATGAGTAAAATAGGTAAAGTTATCATTGGTTGTAAACAAATTTTCTCAAATGGTTCTGCTATTGTATCTTCAACTGGTGTTCAAACTGTTGTACAATGTGCTAAAGAATTCAGAGTTCCTATTATTGTAATGGCTGGTCTATACAAACTATCTTCTATTTCTCCATTTGATATAAAGGAAAACTACCTTGAAGTTGGTGGTTCTAAACTAACGGGTAGCTTATTGCCTAAACAACACACCGTTGTTGGTGATGAAGGTGATTACTCTAGATTAATCATGGTTAACAATATCAATGACTTCATTGCTGCCGAATTCATTGATATCATTATTACAAATACTGGTGCTTACTCTCCAAGTTTCATGTACAGAGTTGTTGCTGATAACTATGAAAGTGTTTAAGATCTGAACTAAAAAAATGATAATGATTGATTTAAAAAAATTGCTGCTATTAAGCTCATAGATGTTGATAAACATCAATTAAGAAACTTTTTTCTTTTTTTTTTTGGCTTATTTCTTTTTTTTGGATTTCTTTTTCTTTTAGTTTTTGCTTTTTCTTTTCATTTTTATACTACTTTATTAACTTAATGTAGACAACATTATCTGTTTCATTTGATGTTTGTGCGTGTAATGTCCGATATATTCATTATATTATTGTCGCTGCTTTATAGAAAAATACAAAGTATTAACATAAAAAATAGAGAATTAAACCCAATATGTTGGTATTTTTTTTTCAATTTAATATGAATGATATGTATTTTTCATTCAGCTCTTGGAAAAAACAACGTGTATTAGTCTTAGTGGAATATGAATAAACTTTTGCCCCATTCGCCTACTGCTCAGTTTTCTGCATTTGATCACAGAAAGCTTTGAGCTGGTCCTTCATACAATTTGTTTGGTATTTTTATATTTTACAAGTTCGAAGAATAGATTGGGGGCTATATCAAACAGCCAACTTCACCTTGGTGGAGTTGGTTTGAGCACTTTGAGTACGGCTATCCTATATTACCGTGGGATATGTTGTAATTTAAGTGACTCAACATTTTGTAGTAACTTCTTGTTTTTTTTTTTCGGTCGTGTTAGCTGTAGGTCCATCATCTAGTGGTTACCCATTTTGCAGTGACGACCTTCAACTCTTTGTATTCACTGTCGTTTCCACAATATTTAGTATCCAGTTGCTTACCATTTTCATTCTCATTAGCTTTTTGATGTACATGGTAGCGTCGAAGCACTTAATTAAAGTCCGATATGAAATTTGTATTTTAACACGGGGAAAAAACCCCCCCGTCTTGTGTGTATTTCTACCATATTCCCTTAATGAACTATTTGAAAAGTACTCTGAATAAACATAGAATAACTAACCAAAAAAGACAATATTGCCTTTATTATCAGCAATTCTAAACACATAAAATTATAGAAATCTCTCTATATTTGATCTCAATTTGATTTTCTTTTGAATTAAATTACATTTTTCTGCTTTTTTTTTTTTTTGCACCAAGTTAATTTATTTCGATTCTTCTTGAGAATACTTAATATTTGCTATTAATAAACAAATCAATATCGTTATATACCAAATTTCATTATGGGAGCAATTAATTCAAGTGACAAAGAGAAAATTAAGTTGTCTATCCCAAAGCAATTTAACAAAATAATTGATGTAACTATAGCTAAACTATACATAGCATACCCTTCTCCTACAGAATGGACATACACTGGATTATACGGTGCGTTGTGTTTAATAGATGATCTTGTAGGAAACACATTTTTTTTGAAGCTTGTTGATATTTCTGGTCAAAACAGAGGTGTCATATGGGATCAAGAATTGTATGTAAATTTTGATTACATTCAAGATAGAACTTTCTTTCATACTTTTGAAATGGAGGAGTGTTTAGCAGGGCTATTATTTGAAGATACTCACGACGCCCAACATTTTTATAAAAGAGTTACTAAAAGAAACAAGTACGGTAGCAAGAACACAATCAACAACAAAAATGCTATCAAATTAGAAAAAGAAATTGATGTTGAAAACAAAGCTACAGTTGTTCATGGGCCAAGAGGAGAAGAATTGATTAGTAAACAAAGATCAAGATATGATTATTCTAATAGAATAGTAGAAAATGTTGGTTATAGAGGATCCGACCCAGATTTTGATGAATATGATGATACACAAACTTTGTCCCAAAACAAATCTACAAATGAAGACCCATATGCAGCCTATTCATTTGACAAGCCAGCTACCATTAAACAAGCTCCACCCCCACCTCCATCTGTCACAGCAGAATCATATGAGTCTCGTGAATCAAGCAATTTTTCTTCAGAAGATGTCAGCACACAAACTCCAACTCCAGTAGCTCCATCTGGTCCTGTTCATAGACTTCCACCGCCACCAGAGAAGTATATTCATTTGGCTCCTCCAGAAGTACCGGCACAAAATAATGCGCCTCCGCCATTACCACCACATAATACAGGATATCAACAGCCACAAACAAGTGGGTATGGTCAGCCACCTCAGCAACTACCTCAAAGAACTGGATATGGTCAGCCACCTCAGCAACTACCTCAAAGAACTGGATACGGCCAACCACCTCAGCAACTACCTCAAAGAACTGGATATGGTCAGCCACCTCAGCAATCACAAGCAAGTGGATATGGGCAACCACCTCAGCAACTACCTCAAAGAACTGGATACGGCCAGCCACCTCAGCAACTACCTCAAAGAACTGGATACGGCCAGCCACCTCAGCAACCACAAACAAGTGGATATGGTCAAGTTTCTCAACAACCTATTGTTGCACAAAAAACTGGGCCGCCGCCACCGCCTATTAGAAGAGCAGGACCACCAGCTCCGCCAAGAAAACTAACCGGACAAGCCACAGGTGGAAGATCTTTGCCACCTTTGATATCTCAAAAAACAGGAAGTAGAGGATTACCACCCGTTCCTGCTTTACAACAACAAAAGACGGGAGGAAGAGGATTACCACCGGTTCCTGCTTTACAACAACAAAAGACAGGAGGAAGAGGACCGCCTCCACCTTTGAGAAGAACTGCTACTGGTGCAGCAGGTCCACCTCCACCTCCAGCCAGAAGGGTTGCAGGTCAAAGAACAGGACACATGACAGGTGCCGCCAATGCCAATTCACCATTTGCAATTAGCAATGTACCTGTGACTACATTTGGAGGTCCGCCATTGCCACAGCATGACCATGCGCCTCAAGTTCATGCACAAACTCAACAGCATTCTTATCAAACGCATGATGTTTATAGTAGGGCTCCACAGGTTGTACCACAGGAGCAAAGTAGTATACCACCTCCGCCTCCAATGATGCAACAGCAACAAAGTAGTATAC
>ERZ794936.160-NODE-160-length-42361-cov-6.581194_pt1 | contig 42361 bp, 27 predicted proteins | sample MGYA00511083_ERZ794936 | MGnify/ENA primary metagenome ERZ794936 (study PRJEB30137, sample SAMN04331409) | food metagenome | isolation source: Y2 must sample point D1 replicate A | place: Australia: South Australia | collected 2014 ... | reverse complement strand
TCCGTTGTAAAATTCTGCAAGTATATTAAGCACATGTGTTGTGTTATAACTTTTCAGTCGTAAAGACTCAATCAGCTTTTGCTCGGATTTGAGCCATGCTGAGATTCGAGTGTGTGTTTCTCAAATCTCATCTTCTCACTTCATGTATGCAGTAGTTCTTGTGTATTTCCAGCTTTCTTGCATGTGTGTCACATTGTATCAGTGCAGGAGAATCGGTGTATGCAAACCGGCCCATCTGGGTGAAAAACTCTTCACCCTGTGACCATACGGACCAAGCTGATTTACCACTTCAAGGGTCAATTTATCGTAGTGAGCCATGCCATAAGTATATACATACTTATGACATATAATTTCACCGCTGAAAAAGAGTTACACATGCACACTTGACGCGATGACAGCTTACGATTTTCCTGCCCTTGCAGCCTTGCGTGTGCGTTTATCGGCTAATGTTACCTCAACCACTTTCTGTATGCAATAGCTGTTGTGTAGTTAAGCTCTTGTGCATGTGTCGTGCTTGCACATACGTCGCAATGACATCTTACGATTCATCACTGTAGCACTTCGTTGAAGAATACAGAGAATACAGTGTACACATGTTCACGAAAACGCGTTTCTTTAGGATACACATCTGTATCAGTTTATCCTAATAGGAAGATCCAAGCATACATAATACCCGCTGATCTCGATGGGGAATATTTTGTTGTAATGCCTCAGAATACTTTCTTGGGCTCAGCCACTTTCTGCGGCATCCAGGAATACATGCTGGCAAAAAAAATGATCGCGTAGTCCTTCCTCTATACCGAGTGACATCACCGACGCATGCGGCTGCTGCGAATTTCGTGGTTTTTATCATTATCCAGTCCTCGGACAAAAAAAAAAAAAAAAAAAAAAAAATTTTGAGCACCCGTGCCTTATGAAAGTTAAGGGTTTAATTCCTGATATTCTGGTGGCTGGTGGTCAATAGAGAGCAGAAACACCCAGCATTCTTCATATTACTATAATTCAAAGGCATAAGTCTCAAAATCTCAAAGAAGGAATTTTTTTCGTTCGCGTTTGTTCAATGCGCTGTGTGACGCCAAAGACCCTCAATACATGGGAGCTAAAAGATTGAGAAAGCCTGACGTGAATGCCACTATGTTCCACAGGGAATAGGGACTCAAAGAGTTTTCGGGGTCGCTACATTCAATAATACTTTTCTCAAAATCGTGGATCGACCAGCATGGAAGAATGAACGTAATGCATAAGCTATTATGGACGACTCACAGAAGATTGAGCTTTTGAGAAACTACGCGACTTTTTGAAAAATTTTGAATTCTTGCACTGGGGAGCTGGGTAAAGGAATGAAGCAAATAGCTTTGCAATTCGGTGCTTCCTAAGCGAGATACCCATTTACCCTTTTTGAAAAAAAAAATCTATAATCCAACTATTTCACATATGCAAACACTAGATAAGAGCGTGGAGACGGATCTCTTCTAAATGAGAGCCTATACAATTGCATTTGTATGCATCCACTCCCCGAAATGGATTTATTTTTCTTCTTTTTTTCTCTGATAAAGGACGGGAGAGCCAGAATTGCTTACCATGCTCTCCACAAAGCAACTTTTTTAAAGGAAATCATCCTGTCACAAAACTATTTTATGCAACAAGTTTTCTGTTCAATACACGAGTGGTGACAGACAGGGCTTGCGGCCTACGGTTGGCCACTTATACCGTCTCAACGGGCACGTGAGCTTAGTCACGCATTTATTAAAATTAAACCCACATTGGTATGGGTTGTGCTTGGACTTCATCGATAATAGACCGTTATTTAGTGACCCATCCACCTCTAAGCTGAAATGTAGGTCGTACACGGGGACTGCATTCACCGACTGGACCTCAGAATTTTCAAACAAGTTCAAACTTTATTTACCTAGCACTTACCGTTATTTAATGTGTACCTACGATTCATTGAAAATGCAATTAAAATTGGCAGGGTTGCGCTTTGTCAACGCATTGCCTCCGTCTTCTTCAGCCACAGAAGACACTGCAACTCACCGACGGCATTTTTCGACTGACGCATTTTAAATTATATTTTATGCTTGATGCATCTGATTGAGGACCGGGAGCCAGAATTGCTTACCTAGCTCTAAACAAGACTATATGTAAATACAGTAGGACGTGTTTATAAGGATCACTTCTATTGAGCAGAAATAGAAATAGTACCCCGGTTATCTTCTTAAGGAGCGCGTTTTTGGTGTGAAAAACAATTTCTCGCGCTGTGTTTTGATGAATATAGCCAGGTTATCTCTTTAACCAAGATCCTCATAAACAGGTCTTACTGTATATCTAAAACCCTAGCCAGCTTCGCTACCAAGCCTTGGGTTGATATCTTGGCTTGGCTGCGTATGAGAATTAATTAGGTTGTCATCGCCCTGATGGCTGTGCTTATCCCACATATCGCTGCTGCACATGCAGCAAGAAGGTCACTAAATTTTATTAGATGAGATGTATCGAGCTCACGAGTTCAGTTCTCGAAGAGGTGAGGTGAAACTGCATCTTTATCATAATATGTATTATAGAATGTTAGCCTTTCTTAGGGGACACCCCCAATAGGTGAGAAAAATCAAAAAATATTTCTTTAGTGAGCCCCATTTTGCAACTGCAAAAACAGCCAGTAAAAATCAAGATCTTCACGAATTTATTCAAAAACAATCGCATCAAATAAATGGATATACCAAAGATACTATCCAATAAACATACCACAATAAAATCGCTCATTTTTCCAAAATATCATCAAGATTATTAATTCCCTCTTTCACTCATTTCGTGGTCCTGCCCCGAGATCGCACGCGGTCGGTCGAAACGCGCATGGAGAATAGTCACCCAAACAAGGCCATTCTCACAGTGCTTATGACGGAATCGCTCTCGAAATTGGCCCTAAAAGGCTCGCTGAAGATCGTGGCGGATTATTTTGAGTTTGCCATACACAGCATCTTGTTTCAGCGGGGAATCTATCCCACAGAGGACTTTGTCACTGTGCGCAAGTATGATTTGCCCATGCTTGTCAGCGCAGACGACGAGGTGAAGGCGTATATACGGAAAATCATGGACCAGGTGAAGAAATGGATCTACGGAGGGCGGCTCTCCAAGTTGGTTGTAGTCATCATCAATAAGGCTACCACGGAGAGTTTTGAGCGTTGGGAATTCCTGCTAGATACGAGTGAGGACGGAGAAAAAGAGACGCCAAAAAGCAGGCCGGAGATCCAGCGAGAGATCCAAGCAATCATCCGCCAGATCACGGCGTCAGTATCTTATCTCCCCTTTCTAAAAGATGACGAGTACACATTTAATGTGTTGGTATATACAGACCCTTCGTATGAGACGAAGAACATCCCTATTGAATGGGCAGACACGCATGGTGACGGCAGGATGATCGAGGGCGAGGCTGACTCGGTGAAATTCTCCGATTTTAACACAAATTTGCATAACGTGGGCACGTCTGTGAGCTACAAATTGGGATGATTAGAGTTTGAGTCGGGGGAAGAGAAAATTGGGGCATTATAGATGACTTCGATAACGCCTTGGGCTTATGAACAGTTGTTTCTGGCCTGAGCGTCCGAAATATCCGATGAGAAATCTTCAAAAGTGAGAAAAATAGCTTTCCCGAGCATACGGTGTCCCACACAGTCGTCTGAACTCAGCTGTTCGATCCACAATGTGACTTAGTCTAACAAAAGTTCGATGACTCCACCAAAGCCCGATTGGTCATGTGCTCAAACTAGAATTATAGAGCAAAAATCGAAAAAAAAAATGGGTCATAAGTACAAAAAAAAAAAAACGAATAAGTCCAGCACACATCACGCATGTATACAAATTATGTAGTGACAACAAAAAAACAGATTTGCAACCCCTCAAAACAATCACAAAAGTCGTTTGTCCATCACATCTAGGCTTTGTTTGGTCTGGGAGGGCGCAAGATACTGTACTCCTCGTCAAAGCGGCGCCGCTTGTTGCCTATCATGAACCGGGCCGCACCTTTACTGCCCACTTTGTAATCCCACTTGCGCAAGTAATTATCCTGCTTGAGCAAAGCGGGCGAGAATACAGACTCTTCGCTGAGAATGGCCAAGTCGTTGAAACGTGATTTGAGTTCCATGAACTTGAAAATCTGCTCTTTCCCTGTATCCGCGCTCACCGTCGGTAAGTACTCGTTAAGCACCAGAAAATTCATCTGGTGCACGTAGTAGTCCAAGATATAGACGATGCCTTCATTGACCAAAGGCTCCGGGCACCTGAAATCACGCATCGAGTCGATGTTCTCCAAAATGGTACCAAATTTCTCCAAATCTCCAACATCACCATACTTCGCAAGCAAATCCACTGGTTTCAAGTTCAACGCAACAATGACTATCGCTAGCGCTATGCAGTGCGGAGGAATTACTAGAGAAAGCGGGGTCAGCATGATATCGAAAGCCACAAGCCACGCAAACATGGTTAGTTTATAGTCCAAACCCAACTGTTTTGAGAATACAACCACTAATTGGTCCACCGAGGGGATATTTGCTGCACCACTGAGGAAATCAAACTTGAGCACTTGGAGCAACTTGAATTCTAGCGACATGATCACTTTCCGCTGGACTTCAGTCACCGTGCTGTTGGAGTTGTTTAGGTTACGGTAATAACTCCTGGACTCGCCGTCAATGTCCCTGATTTTGTTTGCCACAGCTTGAATCTCCCGTAATTTCTTGATACAGTCCTCGTTCTTCGTGGCGAGAAAGAGACACGTGTATGCGACCATGTATGGGTCCTTTTCAAGCTCGGCCAAGGGGTCGTTTTCTGGGTTCATATCCGACTGCTCCTCAAAGCTGTTGAACAAGTAATATCGCTGGTAGTAGTTCATGGCCAAGCTGAGCACACGTAAGGGGAACCTCATGGTTTTCACGATCTGGAAGAGGAACTGGTACATCTGATGCTTGCGCTGGTTATATGCGATTTTCTTATTGTCTGGAATGGTACTGGCATGGAGGTATGAGAGCTCTGCATGCGAGAGAAATGGCCGAGATACCTGTAGAATTGTGGGTTTGTCTGCCGCAGGCCGCAGCGGCGCCGGCGTTCCAGGAGCTTCCGAGTTGGCTCTTTTCTCAGACATGTCTATTTCGTGATTTTGGCATCAAACTTTGGGGACCAGTGACAGTGATGTAGTATGCTCGTGGTGTACGGGTGTGCACTTTGAGTTCTACGCGGGGCAAGCAAATGGAATAAAGGCCGATGATTATGGCAATTGGTGATTTGGCTATACATACATATTGAAGCGCTTAAGCAGCGAAGGACAAGGAGACACCCAACTTGTGGACAGGCTCGGCCAACTTCAAGGCGTCGAAGGAGGCACCCAAGCCCAATCTGACGCCTGGTCTCAACTCCTGCGAGTAGGCCAACGCGGTCAAACCAGAGTCGGCAATCTTGGCCTTGACGAAGGCGGAGGAGTCCAACTTGTACTTGGTGGCGAACTCGACGTTGACGTTCTGCGACTTAACGGAGTCCCAGGTGGCCTTAGCGCCGGCCTCAACGAAGGGCGACACTCTGTGGAAGTAGGCGGCGGTGAACACAGACAAGTTGGCGGTGGAAGTGACACCAACAGTGTACAATGGGTTGGCGTAACCAACACCGACGGAGTACTTGTTGAGCTTGGCGGAGGCAATGTCGTAACCCAACTCGGCACCGGCAGTGAAACCGTCGTGGGCCACAGCCAAGTCAGCAGTGGCAACAGGGCCCTTAAGCAAGTCGAAGAACAAGCGGGCGTTGACAGCAGATTGCTGGTAGAAGAAGTTCAACTTGGCGTTCTTGGCGCCGTTGGGCACAACAGAGGTGTCCAACTCACCCTTAAGACCTGGGGTCAACAACTCGGCCAACTCGATCTTGGTGTTCAAGATGTTGGCGTTGTTCCAGCCCTCAGTCAAAGTCAAGCCAGTGGCCTTGTCGGCGTACTTGGCCTCGACAGACGCGGCAATCGCGTTGTCCTTGGCGGTCTTACCCTTGACGGTGAAAGCAACACCATTTGGCGCAACAGTCTTGACGTCGACAGCGGCAGTCGACAAGTGGAAGAAGTCCTTGTTCAACAAGTCGTTCGAAGGCTTCTGGATGTCGGAGAAAGCAACGGGGGCCATTTTGTACGGGGTTGTGTTGTGGTTTTGGTGGGGAATTCAAAAACTGCGCAAGCGCCGCCGACGCGGATCTGCGACGGTTTTTATACGCACGGGTGCCGTCCTGCAGAATGCGCGTTTTCGTTGGGTTTTTCGCCTAGTGCCGGCACGCGGGAACTGTGGAGTCTGTCAGTCAGTGTTAGGACAAACGGGTAATCTGAGTCAGAATGTAAATAACCAGAATTCGATCATGTAATTAGCTTTTTGGCCTGATAAGAATTTATAACTTTAAGACTAAGAATTTTATTATGAACGCGTTCGGGGTTTATCAAAGGGTAGTAATGGCTACTGGCTGGCCCAGTAAGCACGCGGTGAGGTCACCGAGTCTTAACCCAGATTTCAGCTTTACTGGTTGGATCGATGGTAGCTCCAAACAATTTTTCAATATGTTTTTTTTATATCACTTTCTTTGATTCGGAACTAGCGGGCTGTTGAAGTTTGCATGCCCACGTGACAACTCAGACGTTGCTTTTTACCTATGTATACTTTGCTCAGGTTCTAAGTGAGGTTCCGGATATGACTTGTCGACTCGGCTCGGGGTTTAGTGCTCGCGTCGGCCAGCCCCCGCACAGGTCAATACAAGTCTACAACAATCAGATCCTGCAAGAAACATCATGTTTTTCGTCCTTTAACCGATTTAATTTTTTCTTTGAATCGATTTATATGGCAATATTCTCAAACCGAGCTGATAAATCCACAAAAAATACGTGAACCTATGACATTCCGCAGATCTTTCTTGATAGTTTGCTTTTGGAGGTAATTATTATCTCACGCCCCGGATTTCGGCCCCACGCACGTGCGCACATGTAATTGATTTGTTGATAATAACGCCACATCACCCTGATAAGAATGTTAATGATCATTGATGATTATTATTAAAAAAGAAAAAAATTGTTCACGAAAATTGATTGTGTGCTTTCTCGAAGCAAGTTAGTCACGGTGACATGAACTTTAAGCTCTAGTTGACTTGAAAGGCCTATATATTGGGCCTAAAGAAGCGCAATGCGAGGTGAGTTCATTTCTCGTTGACCCCTGTTCTTCCATAACCATTCAACTCTATACATATTAACCACGCTCCATGAGGTTTGTATTTGTTAATTCTTGCGAAAGCACAATTCGTGCGTTCAAAAAGGGGATTTTGGAAATCAGCACGGCCATTTCGGGACGTGTCACTGTCGATTGTTTTCATGGAAACCTACAGCAGTTTGTAAGAACCTTGAGACGGTCTAGTGACCAGAAAGTGGCGATTTTGTCACCGGCAAACTCCTTATGTTTGATGGGTGCAGGATTTGACCGTGCCATTGCTGAATTATTCACCACACATGGGGGTGATTACCGGGACTTTGAAGCCGTAGTACAGAATTATACCCTTTCAAAGTACAACGGGTTTATACCCCCACAAACGGCGAGCATAGTGGATTTAAAACAAGCGTTTGAAAACTCAAACCAAAAATTTGATGATCTCGGCACGAATGTGACACATCTCATTCAAGCTCCCACAATGGCTGTGCCCGAGAGAATCACACTGACCACTGTTTTCTACTGCATGTGGAACACGCTTTTGGCCTGTAACGACGATTTTGATACCGTGATTATACCTGCTATTGGTGCCGGCTATGGAGGTCTCCCGGTGCCAATAGCAGTACGCACGATTTGCGGAGCGTTGGGTATATTTTATATGGATATGCAATCTTCATTGAGTCGTGGAGCCGCGATTTTACTATTTCTCAAAAAGGATATCAAGGCCTTTGCCAACGGACAGGACATCGCCAAGATTGAACAATTTTTCAGACGAGAGCAATACAATCACATTCAAAGGAAAAAACTGTTGGCAAATGCCGAAAATCTGAGACTCGACGAGCCTTTAGAATGGCCGGAATTCTATCGATGTCTCAACTCACTCGGCTAATCATCGGAATTGGCCCCCCGGAATTGGCTCCGGGGACACGCGCGACGCGTGCGTGCTTAAGGCCGAGCCCACTTAATTGGTCGAAATGACGCATCCAACTTTCCATGGCCTGATAACCTCTTTATATTCCAAAATTACCAAATAGTCACAGAAAAGGTAAAATTGTTGCTTCCCTTTTTTTTTTCAAGCAATCCCATAATATTTGTTCATCCACCGTCCCAATCATGACTAAGGAAAGACAAAAGTATACCCTAGGATTCATCAGGTCCGAAACCAATCACATTCTTTTCCTAAACCGGCAAAAGGCGCCCTGGATGGGCCGCTGGAATGGCGTGGGCGGTAAACTAGACCCCGAGGAATCTCCATACGACTGCATAGTGAGAGAAACTTTCGAGGAAACAGGGCTAATGCTTCCCCAATATGAAGATCGAGGTGTGATGAGATGGTACCGGGACGGGAATGATCTTGGCGGTGTGCACATTTTTACAGCAGATATCACGAAAGCAGAGATGGAGAAGTACACAACGCCGCGGGTGCACTGCCATGAGGGCATTTTGGACTGGAAGCATTTGGACTGGCTTTTACACGAGGAAAACACCGGTGTGGTCGATAATGTCAAGATCATGCTTGAAAATTTGTTCTCGGCAGGCCCAAATTCGGTGTGGATATCTAAATATGAGGGGAAAAAGTTGATTTCATGCAATTACACAGCATAACCCAAAAGAGCGAGGTGATCTGATTGGGTGTGCTTGCGAAACTTACCTCTGCAAGGCTGGCGTGGTGAATTTTGCCCCCAAATAAGGGCGATATGACGTAATTGGAGATGCGAAACTAAAGGAAATTGTTGGCAGTGGTAGCAGATATATCATGATAATTTACCCGATGAAACAGGCTGATTACTCAAACAAATAGAACAGAACAGAACAGGCCAGTGTATTACAATCCATCTATCAATTCTGCGATTAGATCGAACTAGACGAATGTCTGTGGCGCTAGGACTCTCGTCTTGGGTTTGAAGAAGCCGGTAAATATTTTTCACTTTCAAGTACTTGAAGAGCGTCGATTCAGGCTTAAGCCCGGGTTATATAAGCAAGCCAAGAGCCATCGCTTTCAACTTCGTATCGGGAAATAACATTTTATTCGGTAAACTCAATCGTAAAAGTGAAATATCATTTTGCTAGAGAAGTGGCTGAACGGGTTCTACAAGTAATTACTGGGACTATCATGTGGCATCAGATATGGATGCGGGAACGCATGTCCTTCACGAAAATCGGCCGTCGAATGTTTCAGTTCACCGTTTTATTTTTTCTTTGACCAAAATCGAGGTCTATTATCTAATTTGTATATAAATGTTGTTTTTTGGCGGGTGGGCCTTCAAACTTTATGTGATTGTGCCTATCTGAGCAGGTTCTTTGGGTGTAGCACATCATAGCTCTGAGCAAGAGAATATTTCGGGCATGGATTTCAAACGAGACTTCGTTGATCCATTTCACGTTAATCTCCAAGTAAGGTGTAATTCATGTGGGCTTTTTCCTCAAAGTCCCTTTCTCAGGTCTCCAGCGTAACATTCAATCTGAATTTTTTGACAGTGTTCCCTCTATTCCGAATGTCCAGTGTAATTCGGACAATCCCAATGTAACTATGAACTAGATACATATATGCCTTTTCTGGAAGGATATATGAGGCACGCCACCACTCCTCAGCCAAGGCAAATATCAACGAGACATCAAAATGATCGTTTAAAAGATTTCTATCAAATTTACACCCATACACAATATACACAGCAGACGCCTAAGTGGTCCAGAGCCTTGCGGTGCCGTCGGCACCTGCACTGAACAACCAGGCCTCCTTTGGATGCCAGGCCAAGGCCAACACACCGATACTGGCAGTGACCTTGTGGCCGGTCAACTTCTTCAATGGCACAAGCAACGGGTTGGTCATATAGTCGTCGTAGACTGTGCCGTGGAACACGTGAATTGAGCCGTCATCAGAGGCGGATGCGAAAAGCGGCAATTTGCCCTTGTGGAAGCGGACCAGGCGCACGGCACGCTCGTGGTAGCGCAACGTCTTGTAGGGCGTGGCACTCAAGTCCAAGTCGTGCCACAACACGCGCTTGTCGTAGGAGGATGCTAAAAGATGGTCGCCGCGCGGGTGGATATCGATTCCCGACAACATGCGTGCGCCCGGCTGCAACTTCTTGACCAATACCTGCTGGGCCAAGTCATAGACGCGAATGGCGCGCTGAGAGCTCACAAAGAGGTGTGGTTTGGTTGGGTGGAAGACCGCGTCCACAAGCGTGCCCTTGGCCTTGCGGAAGGGCAGCTGCGACAAGTGCTTCGACAACTGGTGGATGAGCACCGCACTGTTCTTGGCCTCGGGCGATACAGTCACGAAATAGTCTCCCTTACGGTGCCACGCGAGCTTCTTGATCGCCTTCTTGCACTCGATCACGGCGCTGATGCCATCCTGCTGCTGGCTTGCAGAAGGTGTGTACCATTTGGCCACCTCGGCCTTAGGCTCGGCCTGGGTCTCGCCCGTGCCTTCGTCGTCGGAATTGACGTTAATCTCGGTATCCTTACGCTTCGAGCCGAACGTGGCATAACCCCAACCGGCCTCGACTTTCACGCGCGCGTTATTCTCGAAATCAAAGCCGAAAATTGGCGGCGTGATGAGCAAAACACGCTCTGCGGCCGCTACGGCCACGAGGGGCGTGGATGTGTCTGGGTGCCACTCTAACGCGTCGATCTTATCCTCAGGGTTCTCCTCGGTGTCGATGGCCTGCACCATATACACCTGGCGGCCAGTGAGCACTTCCCAGAACCGCACCGAACCGTCGTCAGAGCCCGTGGCCAACCACAAGCCCAGTGGGTCTACAGATAAGGTCCTCACGCGGCCTGTGTGGCCCTGGAAGACCGTGGAACACTTGATTGGGAACGGCCGTAAATCCTTGGGCGAGGGCAACTCGGGAATCAACGATTCCGGGTCGATGTTCAACTTGTTGTGACGCACACGCGGCGCCAAGTACAAGTCGAGGCAGCGCTCAAACCGCTCACGTACAGACTCGGCATACCCGGGCACCTTACGCAAGGCCAGGTACTTGGCCGGGATGAACAGCGTTTCTCTGTCTGCAGGATCCGTGGCCAACCACCGCTCTTTCTCCTCATTGTCAAACAAGTACTCCTCTGGCGGGTTGTACGATTCCTCGTTCAGCGGCGGCGGCAACTTTGGCGCCCGGAGGTTCATCACATGATCAGGCACGTGATCTTCCTGTTCCCACAAGTCAAAGTTGTTTTGTTCCTCGTCACGCTGCTCCTGCGCCTTGCTGGGCGGCACGATCTTGCCCTCCCGGATCGCCCGCACGATCTTCATCACGCGTTTCGCCTCGTGTTTCGAAGGCATGAACCGGCGTTTTGGTTCTGGCGCGGCACTAAGTGGCATCACCTCTGTTTTCAGCGTGAACCATTCGATCATAGGCTCGTATGGGTCAATCGACAGGTCGGTATTCTCGTTGTTCTGGATTTTACGGATCAACTCCAACTCCTCCTTGGAAAGGTTCAACAGTTCTCCCGTGTTCTGGTCCAAAAGACCCGTCCATCCTTCGGGCAAATCGATCTGCTCAAGAAGCTGGTCCAACGCGCTGCCCTTGGCCGGGCGCATGATGCGTTTACCGTTGATGTCGTAGCCGATATGAGGCATTTCCTCGTACGCCGAGAGCGGCACATTACCGATCGTATTGAAGTTTTCCGCGTCGGAATCGTCGGAATCGTAGACAGGGTCGATTTCGGGCTTGATGATACGCGGGCGGCCGTCGGAAAACCGGGTGTACACGGCCTGGTCGTCCTCTGTGTCGATAGTTTTCAACGTCACGCCGCTGAGCCTATCATGGAGGCTGTTTGGCTCACTCTGGTCGGACTCGGACCCGGATTCGGACCCAGACTCGCTTTCACTGCCTTCTTCGGCGGCAAGGAGCCTGTTTAGTTCGGCCTCCTCATCGTCTTCCTCATCGTCTTCATCCTCACCGCTCTCCTCGCTATCACCTTTCTCATTTTCGCTTTCCTGGGTGGCATTTTCACCGTTTTCGGATGCTTTTGTATCACTTTCATCATCGCTTTCTTCGTCGTCGTCCTCGCCTAGGTCAAGCATGCCTGTGACCTCGAACTCGTCCTCAACAACATCCTCAGAGTCCTCGGGCTTTCTTTTTTTCAGCCCCTCGGAAACGCTTTTCGCTGCCGTGGCGTTTTTGTCCAGTTTAGCCATTGGTTTCAGATATCTGGAAATTGCAATGCAGGCTGGAAAAATCTCTCTCTGTGAAGAGCATCGGTAGTGTGTGGTGGGTGCAGGCGCGCGCAGCCGATGCGATGCCCCAAGCGGCCGGGGACATGCCACGGATAATATATACATACGTATATTTTTGTGTACATCTTGAAAATTTACAATGAAAATTATCAGGTTATGTTTATGAAAGCTTAAACTTGCAGAATACGGATTCAGATGAGAATTTCTGAAGTGTGGCGTCATTTTGACTGGACCCTTGGAAGGCTCTTCACCACCACCCAAGCTGGAGCCACTGGCGTACGGTACGGCATATGACGCTGCCATTAGAAGGGCCGTTTCTGGCCATCAGTGCGAGCGAGCCGTCCCCACATAATAGTGCCTGATATAGCTATTCACCATCACAGGCATCACTGGTAAACCAACCCAAAAATCGGCAAAACTAGTGATTTTTTGGCAAATCAAGGTTCGTTTTTCCTAAAGATTTTTCGTGATGAACGCAATTCACAAAATCCTCGCGATCAACGAAAAAGAGCTCCTGCTAAACGTGTCTGACCAGGCCTCCTGGCACGCAGACTATAGCGACACCTCATATATCTACATTGGTAATCTTCACGAGAGTCTAACTGAACAAAATATTTTGACAATTTTCTCTCAATACGGTAACCCGACGCATATCAATTTGGTTAAGGATAGAGAGTCGGGCAAATCCAGGGGTTTTTGTTACCTTAAGTATGAGGACCAGCGATCGTGCGTTTTGGCCATAGACAATTTCAACGGCGTGTTGATTTACGAAAAACCGTTGAAAGTGGACCACACCTATTACAAACTAGCAAGGGGCCAGTCTGAAGATGATTTCAGAGTGAAGTATCCTGATATTTTGGCGAGAAATACTGAAGTTAAGCGCATAGAGAGTGCGCCCAAACTCTTGCCTTACAAACTGGAGAAAGGGACAGAAAACACACCAAAAACTGTCGAAAAAGGGGTTGCGACTAACTCAAGGGGCAATTCTGCGGAACGGAAGCCTCATTATCCATCCATATCTGATCTCAGAGACGATGATTTCTCGGATCCCATGGCCAATTTTGCTCATAATGATGATTGCTTCGATCACGTGGCTAAATTGAAAGATGACGACGACTTTGCAGACCCAATGGCCGGATTCTTGCGGGAATCAAGCGGGGAAAAGCATCATGGGAAAGGCAGAAAACATGAGTCATCAGAAAATGGAGACCGCAGCAAAAGACACCGCCGGAAAAAGCAGTCTGAGGAACCACACTTGATAGATAGGGATGCTGAAATAGAGACAGACGCAAGAGTATGATTGGTGTTTAAAAAAATAAAAAGAGAAAGGTGTTTGATTGAGAGAAAAGCATAGCGCAGGCATAAAGCATAATAATGATATGGTCAAAAGGGAGCTACCAGACAAAAATCAAGAGGGAGAAGCTGGTTAAAATCACTTACATCGTGTTCAAACTACCATTTTTTCTTTTGGTCCACAGAGTAATTCTGGAAGTACTTGAAAAACTCGGTTTTCTCCTGCACCCCCAATTCAACCTGGTTCAAACCGTTCTCGACAAATGCCGCCTGACACGCCTTCAAGGATGAAAGCTTCAAAGGGACAATTTTCACTTTTATGTATGTTTTTCCTGGCAAAGTGAACAATTTCGAAACGTACTGTGATCTCGTCACGTGGGGCACAGGAAGCGAAATTGTGCTGGGATAGTACCTCAAAACAGCCACTTTCACGGGAACCGAAAGGCCCAGCCAAAGCTCGGCACACTGCTGCTGTAAGGGCAAGATTGCCTTGTTGTTAGATGGCGTCCCCTCGGCAAAAACCACCGCCAATCTTCCGTTTATCACATTTTGATAGTTACTCTCAAGTTTGGTTCCCTGTGAGATCGATGATTCTAATGGTAAGAAGAAAACTGAGAGTGACTCCCACACTGTGAATTTGTAAAGATCATTTTTCCATGGAATCAAAACAACTATCGACGACAAGGATCTGACTTTGGACAAGAGAAAGATTGTGAAGATGTCCAAGGGAGATACCAAGTTTGAGACAACTATTTCGCCCAGTGAAGGCCTCTGAGCGTCAATTTCCTTTGTGTTAGATTTGCGCACGCCTTCCACCAGCAAATCAATATCGGCAATCGAAAATAACCACGAGAAAATGAGTCTAGTGGCCGGCTTCGGGGCTACTGATACCAAGAGGTATAGAAGTGCAAATAAAGGCCATTTTACCGCCGCAACAGCCGGGTTAACGACAAATTTTCTAATTCTCGAGGTCTGTACGACCGTCGGAAGAAACGGCGAGATGCCTGTACCCTTATCCCTCCAGTTGCTGAACTTTTCCATTGGCCTGAATCTTACTCAAGAGTGGGCTAAAACTTTAAATGGTACGGTGCGTATCACGTGACCCTACGATTTTCGTAGTCCCTAATTGTATACTTGATTAGGACACAAAAACATGCCTACAGCTTTCAAAATGACAGTAATATATCTTAACATTATATTGACCACATACTAATATACATAACAGCAAGGCGACCGACGCCATTGCCTTAAATTATAACATAGGAACGAGGAAAAATCAATTTTCTCAACCGCAGCCCACTTACAATTCCTGGGAAGCCTTGGCGGCAGCCTTCTTGGCTGGCAACAAGGACTGGTGGATGTTTGGCAAGACACCACCCTGGGCGATGGTCACGTGTCCCAACAACTTGTTCAACTCCTCATCGTTTCTGATGGCCAATTGCAAGTGTCTTGGGATGATTCTGGACTTCTTGTTGTCTCTGGCGGCGTTACCGGCCAACTCCAAGATTTCGGCGGCCAAGTACTCCAACACGGAGGTCAAGTAGACGGGGGCACCGGAGCCGACTCTCTGGGCGTAGTTACCCTTTCTCAACAATCTGTGGACTCTTCCGACTGGGAAGGTCAAGCCAGCCTTCGAGGATCTGGAAGTGGATGCTTTTTCAGTGGAACCTGCTTTACCTTTACCGCCGGACATTATGTGATAGTTTTTTTGTTATAAGTTTGTACTGGAAAAGATTCTTGTAGAGACGAGGGGCGCGCTTCGGTTTTATATAAGCTTTTTTCGTGCCCCCAGACGCCACTGTGCGCGTGTTCCACCGTAGGCTGCTCCCGTGTTGTTCTCCTGCACACGCCGCGTGCTGCGCTCTCCTAGTTATCTCCACACGCTCTCCTCGCGGCGAGAGTCCCATACTTACACGCGCGGTGAGCCCATGCTCACAGTTACCCACTCGCACATGTACTTTTCAGCATACATCCCATGGACACTCCAAGGACCACTTGGTTATCGCAGCATGGTAGATTTGCCGCCCTCCCCAGGGACCGTTAGGACGGCCTCCACAATGAAACTAATATCCTTGTGTTGAAACGAGAGACAATCAACGAATCTCGACGAGCTTAACCACAAAAATTGGCCTGTACCTGATAGGACGAACGGGTGTTCTGGCAACCAGGCGCCGCACGGGTTGTGGCTGCAAAAAATAAAAAATAAAAATCAGACTTGAGCGTGTTTCTGGTGTACGTGACTAGTGCTGTGACATTATCTTGACGCGCCCTTGTGCTTTGAGTGCAGACGTGTTGCGTGAATTCGCGCCGCGAGAATTGAGAATCAATACGGCAGGATCATGTGGCCCAAGTCGAGGGTTGTGATTGGCACTGTAGCAGCTGGCGCGAGGAGACTGCAGTGTGCTGAGATGTGCGCGCGCCGCTGCGCATCTGATCACGCGCAAGTGTTTGTTTGGAACGGCGACAATGGCGTTCTCCGCGCCGGTAGCAGGAGTGCGCGCTGGCGTGTTCCTCACGGTACGCGATTTCCGCCCTGCACGCTCGCTTGTGGCAACTAGTATATAATTTGGAGCGAATCCCCGAGGCATTACCATTTCGACTAGTTTTCACACAAACTTATTTTCATTCTATAATTATCAACAATGGCTCCAAAGGCAGAGAAGAAACCCGCATCCAAGGCTCCAGCTGAGAAGAAGCCAGCCGCCAAGAAGACCGCCTCCGCTGGTGAGCCAAAGAAGAAGACTAAGACCAGAAAGGAGACTTACTCTTCTTACATCTACAAGGTCTTGAAGCAGACCCACCCAGACACTGGTATCTCCCAGAAGGCCATGTCCATCATGAACTCTTTCGTGAACGACATCTTCGAGAGAATTGCCACCGAGGCCTCCAAGTTGGCTGCTTACAACAAGAAGTCCACCATCTCCGCCAGAGAGATCCAGACCGCCGTCAGATTGATCTTGCCAGGTGAGTTGGCCAAGCACGCCGTCTCCGAGGGTACCAGAGCTGTCACCAAGTACTCCTCTGCTGCCAACTAATCATGATGTTAAGGTATGTGTGAGTGCTGGGACGCTCGTAGCACTGCGTGTCTGCCGAGGTCTTGCCACTCAATTGTTTCAGTGCACTGAAGTCAAGGATAGGCTGGTGCAATGTGTATTTGTATATTAGTAATGGAACTTATTATTGTATTCTAGCCATGGCTTTCTTTTTTAGTAGACTGCTCTGATGATTGATGGTTAGAAATTTGAATGACACCAAGATTATATGCGAAAGGGTGTAAGATTAGGTTATTAGTTTGAGTGCGCTATTGCACTTTATCAGGGGCGTCATTATATAAGCATCTGAGCATGATGAGGCAAATGCTGCAGCACCACAAATTAAACAAATGATGAAGCCAATAAGTATGGCGGGTCCCGTAAATGATACTGTAGACTGCCAAATAGCCTAACGTGGACAAAGATACTGTGCTTACCCAGCCGTTTTTCACTTTTTCACCGGCTTCGGTCCCAAGTGGTATGGCATTTCCGAAATAGCTGCAGAGCTCCACCATTGTGAGCACCGGAGCCACGGCAAGAAAATTGTGGTGAGACGAGAAGGGCGTTGCCCAGCTGACATTCAAGTTGTGAACAAACACAACCAAAACCGGTATGTTGATCGGCAATACCCAGGCCATCATCATTAATAGACTGATGTTGAAATTCCAGCATGACCGCGAGCACTTGTTGAGCATGATCTTGATACAAGTGGTAATGTGGATAGCAAATGAGATGACGAATGCAAATTGATAGGGAAGATAAACTGGGATCAAAAGAAGAAGCAATGCTGAGGCTATGATCTTTTTCCCAAATCCGTTTGGTGTGACATCCAGGTCGACCTGTATGCTCAGGTTTGCAGGAAGATAGACGCACAATCTCTTTGAAAAGTTGATCAAACTCACGATGATGTAGCCAAAATTGGTGAGGGCGTGATAAACAAAAAGATTGATCCCAATTGCCATGATGTAGAAAAGTGGGCCAATGAACGCTAGGCAGTTCTCTTCTAGGCCTAGGTAGAATGAGTTGAGTCTGAAATCATCTTGTAAACTCAAGTTTATCTCGTCCGGATCTTGGAGTACAACCGGGTCAATGAAATTCAACAAATGCTGTACCACGCGTGATTTCGTGATGGGCGATAGTGCCCACAAAGTTGCTGCTAGTGGAAGAAAGATATCCCAGCTAGTGAGGCGGGCTAGGCCATATGCGTAATCAGGAAATTTGCCCGAGCAGAGGTATGACCTGAACTGTAGGAACATTACTAGACATGTCACTGCAAGACAATGGGACACGACAGCGAGACGATATCGCAAAACAAGAAGCTTGATGCTATTGATCCAGTCAACAGATAGCGTCATCTCCACCGCAGCGACATTCTCATCAGACCAGCCTCCTTGAGGATCCGACCAAAGTTGCAAATTCAATCCCAATTTTGGCTTTTGATTACTGAAAGGTGTGTACGGCGCAACGCCATGCATGCTAATCAGGAACTTTGAATTGCCCCTTAAGTTGATGATCCACTTGGTTTCGTACGGATCTTCAATCCACTGGCGAATGAAGGGTTCGAAGAGTTTTCCACTACTCTCTTTCAACTCGATCTTGTACGCCAAGAGACTGGACCACGCGCCGGGAAAATTGAAGTTAACAGCTAAAGGCCGATTAGCCAACAACGATATCTCGACACCGCGGGTGATGAGTGAGAACATGTCCCCACGCACGATGTGCTCTGACAAGTCGCTCTGGCTTGTTTGTGCTATCATAAATTTCTCTGATTTTTCTGCTGATTCGCGGTTGTGAACAATGAGGACTGTCTCAAAATACTGGAGGTCGTCACTTGTGTAATGAAGAGCCCAGAAGGGCGATGTCTCACCGTCGAAGCCGGAGGCATCGAGACGGGTCACAGATTCGGCCGATTTTGGGATTTGATGGTAATCCGATGAGATATCAATACAGGACAATTCCAAAAACTTCTCTGTGTTGTGCTTGGTCAAGTCAAATGACTGCTCTGCCTCGCCATCTTTCTTGCATAAAAAGGCACTGTAAGGCACCAGCTTGATGCGTTCAATCAGATCGGCGGAACTTGGGGCCTGGTCTGTGAGAAGCAGAAGCGTAGAGGTCTCTGTAAGTGGCAACATCTCAAACATATGGTCCTTTGAAGAGATTGTATCCGACGATTTCCATATGCCCGTAGCCCCCGTTTGGACCACCGCATCTTGCACGTCAAAACGGAGTCTAAAAAACGTGTGCCGGTCGCGGCTCCGTGCCATAGACTCATTTCTTGCAGTCTCTTCAAATCCCGAAAGAAGATTTTGTTTGAACACGGACATTCGTTTTTCGAGCGGGTATACTCTGTTCGCGGATGAGTAATCAACGATCTCCAAGAGTGCCTTCAGCACACTGCGCCGGAGCTGGCGGCACCAGACGATGGCCAAGTGGTCCATTGGCGTCCACACGCCAGGGATCCCCGTGGTGTATACTGTGAGCCCGTTTTCCGGAGGCACGAGAAACCCAAGCGTGGTGTAGTCTGCAGGCAAGACGGTGTCGGCGGTGCCGCCAGTAATAGACACAACCAGCACGTTATGAAGCCGCTCGTGGGCAAGCAGCCCTGGGTTGTGGAACGCATCATGCCAAAAGCGGTCCGCAGCCAGATAAATCTTCAACACGTCGCCGTCAAAAGTGAGGGGTGCCGCCAGGTGCGGGGAAGCGAGCGTGATCATCGTGTTTACCGACCCCGGCACGTACAGGGGCAACGTGGACATCACGCGGGCGACAATGCCGCCCATTGAGTGAGCCAATATGAGCACCGACGTTGGCGCGTTCTTTTCCAGCGCGTATAGCAGCAAAATGAAGCGCACGGCCGCATTCAAGTACTCCGCCTGGTCGAGAAGAGTACGTCCATGGAACGCAGTGAAGTCCTCGTTGAAGTCTGCTGCGAAAAAGTCGAGATTTCGTTTGTTTTCGTTGCGCACAACGTCAATATTCTCGTCAAAGTAGAGAATCAGGCACTCGGCGGCTATCAGCCGAACCTGGCGGTACGAGCCGGCGTTTCCCGGAATGAAAAGCACAGGCACTCCTTCGAGCGCCTTGAATCCCTCGCCGACTTTCTCCGGGACATAATCTTTGCCTTGTTCCCGGTATAAATAGAGCAGGTATTTCGATGCAAACGGCGTGTGTGTCTCGTCGAACAGCCGGATCCGTGCGTACGACGGGTACATGTACACGGACTTGCATGTGCTGGCATCCACAGGCTCACGTGATCCTTGGCGGTACAAGTGGGCTGTTAATACGAATAACATGAGCCCAAGGATCGCGATCGGGTAGAGCGGTCTTCGTAGGCCATCGCGGAACATCATAGTGGGGTTTTCGCTGGAAGTGGTTGAGATTTTGGGAGTACTAATAAGAACTTAAATCGGTTCAGATTGGCATAGGGGATATTTTTACCTGTTTTTCCGTGGTTGGATGGACCCTTTTTGGCGTCTTGATATGGTAGTATGGACTATAGAGCGACTGCTCGCGCTGAGGCTACGAAGTTGGAGCTGTAGATTCGCAGCGTAGAAACTGGGCTGCGAAAGCTGCCATCATGTATGAGCCATAGTGAGAAATAATGGAAAAAAATGGGTTTAAAATGGGTTTAAAATATGGCCGAGTTGTTATTTCATCGATTTATATGACATAAAGTATTGCTATTGCTCCTTTGTTCAGTATTCATTTCAAAATTTCATTGCGCTATCCAAATGGATTGTTTCCATACTATACTGGCGCATGTACCAGGCTTGACAGTCCACCCACAAGTTATACATCACCCGGATTTAGTTGATGAACATGTCGAGACACTGTATTTTTTTTTTTTAATTTTCTACTTAATTGGAGAGTAATTCTTTTTTTTTGTAAATAAATAAAATTAATGGAAATTATCAGGCGGACTCGTAAACTTGTTGGCCTCTATAGTGCTTAAGAGAGACACCCCATGAAAGACATCCAGACAGGCTAAACATTGATTTATGACAATTTTCTGATCAAACAGCTTCGTGTTTCGGCTCAACAATCTCCATGTGTTCGCAAAGCGAGTTTTTGTCTCTAACGCGGACATCGACATCATCGCGTAGAAGGCCTTCCTCTTTACTGAGCTCCACAAGTTCTTTCAATTCCAGCGTGGAGAATTGGCCATCCAACGGAATCTTCCCCACAGGAATTCTGAAACCATCCTGATCATAATCGCCCAGTTCGTCGCTTTCTGGGTCCTCTTCATGGTTTTTGGGTATATTTGTTAATACTTCTTCGTTTGAGCCTAGCTCCTTGTTGAGATCTTGTTTCACCAAATCTTTTAGCTTTCTTATCGTGGTGTCCCGGACCTCATTTCTCTGTTCCCTCGTAGCAGGCTGCGCGGTGATCTCAATTTTGTCTTCCTTCATATCGTATCCGTTTGTTATATTTATTTTACAGAGTAAAAGTAAACAATGTGGTTGATCGCTCTTTCAAAACTACTCACAAAATGAAGCGGTCAGGCACCCTATATAAAGTCAGGCACAGCCTGGGGATGTGACATCACGATTTGCTTATATGCCCGTCTGAGGTTCCACTTGCTGTGACATCACCATTTCCCGGCCCGCCAAAATGTGGAGACCGTTAGCATGTATGCAGGATTTCGGCTGTGGAGATGGGTTCTAGCCGACATCTGTTTAGAGCGCTCCCTCACAGTTTAGGGGCATGGACTAAGCATTCGTTTTTTTTTTTGTTTTTTGTTGCTTTTCCTGAAGCAAATGTGCTTTCCAGTGGTTTAAATATCTAAAGGCTTTTAGAGAAAGAATCTCTCGGCCAAATGAAGGCACTGGTGCTAGCGGTTGATGACAGTTCTAGATCGATCCAAAGTGCTAAGCTTTAAGACGCTTCAATGTAGACTATGAAAGTGACAACTTTTTTGCAGCTCGAAATGAATGATTCAGAAAGATGACCCGTCACTCAATTGGTACCACCACTTGAAGCAGATAAAAAGCTTTCATAGACAATATGCCATATCTATAACAAAATACAAAAACTAAACGTATACGTAACTCGTGTCGAAGCGCCAACATGCGCACCGAACCACTTCACCAAAAACATGATAATTCTCACCAATCATTCCCACACTAAATGGCCCCTACACATTTGCCATTCTTGGATGCATCATTTTCGTCTGGTGAAGTCTATTGCGAATTCCTAGCGCACAGGCCGCGACAAACATCAAGCCAGCACCGGTCCACATGCATATGAACATGTTGCGGCCAATATTGGCCCTGAACCCAGCATTGGTGAAAACGCGCACACCCTTCATGTGTGCCACAGTGTCCAAAGTGGCTGCAACTGTTGCGAACAAAAACGTCATAAACAGCATTGTGGTTGCAGGCAGACCCGTGCGGTGGCCCATAGAGCAGCCAGGTAGTATCACCACAATGAGACTGAGCACGCTGAAAAGCAAGCCCACTAGGAAAAACCCGTATGCAATTCTCAGCAAGTAGTAGTAAGTGTTTCTCTGCGAGCGGAATTCCTCGGGAATGTTGTTAAAACTGAAATTTTCTGCTGGCGAATAAGGGTAGGCGGGTGAAGGGCTCGAACATTGTATTGCGCCGTTGTCGACCTGCTGGCAAACACCGTACATCGTCCACCTGTACGTGCCTTCGACCTCGGAAAAGTAAAAGTTGGTGATAAAATTGTCATTGGATGTGCCGCTAATGTTAACAAACACCAACGCCGTGACGGCGCCCATGACACACACCACCAGTAAGCACGAAAGGAATTTTCTAAGCATACTCAATTTTCGGTTCTATTGTATAATTGTTTCTTATTTTTTGCTTTTCTTTTTGTTCGTGTTGAAATTGCCACTCAAATTGCCGCCCCGGATTCTGCTACGCATTTATACCTGTTTGTTATTTTCCCGCAGATCATTCTCTTGTCTAACAATAGATTGAACGTCAGCCTTTGCCAAGCTCCGTCCTGGACAAACTGGCGTGCACGTGCGCCCATGACAAACCGCGAGGCTGTACATGGTGTGCATACTACGCATGAAGCGTAAGTGCAGTTGAATGATTACACATGATAAATAGCAGAGCAAAATTCAATGTTACGCCAGAGCATAGAGAGTTAGATGGCTGCTTTTCAAGCTCGCCATTCTATTGGACGGATTCCGCCCGCCTTCACAGAATTGTGATTCTAAGGGTCCATTGGCTGGTTAGAGGCGAGCCTGTGTGCGGGCCAAGCCTCGTTAATGTGCTCGCATGATAGTTCCGCAGTCTCGTGACTGCGCTTCGTAAATCTGGGCCAACAATAGACGAGAACAATGAGGATGTTTTTCTTCCGCTTGATCATTAGTAAAGTAAGCGTGCTGTCATTTGTCATCCTATGTATCATGAAAGTTGTCTTACAATCACTTGAAAGATGACCAATATTTTTTGAAAAAATTGGGTTTATCGAGATTCTTGTGTGATGTTGTGCATTCTTTAAAACATATGGATTCTAATGTATTTTTCATCAATGTGCAAAACACTTGGAAAAAATACTTAGCTCCAGCTATACAGAAATTAAGTTACACAATGCTTTGATATTCGTGTTTCTTAGAGGGACTAAGATGTTTTTAAGAGGGATTTTCAGCCGTGTGGGGAAAAATCATGAGAATTCTTGTTTTTGGCTCATCACATCATGTTATGTCGGGCTCGCAGTGTAGAGGTCCCAATGATTGTGCGTAGTACCTGCAGGTCATGGCCATGATAGTACGCATTGTGGGGATAAGTTTGTCCGCCATAAAAAATTTCATACACTTGGTGTCGTCTGAATTGCTCCAGAAGAAAAATCTTGCAAATCTGAGACTCTTCATTATTGATTTTTTTAAATTTTAGTGCGCCTCGATTGCCTGATACCAGTCCTGCGTGGCTGCAACAATCGCCCCTCCACTGCCACTGTCAGTAACAGGCTGAGACAATTCAACAAAATTGAACAAGATTGTATTTTCATTCTATTTGTATTGTTTACATAAATTACGAAATCGTGCCGGTGAAAGAAAAGTCATTTTAAAGACAGACTCCCTTCAACCACACTTACATTTGGAACTGCCTTTTCACAACGCGCGGCGTTCCGATGACTCGAACGGGTTTTCTTCATAATGCTCTTTATCGTCCAAAACATCACGTGAGCTTTGCTTGACCCTCCATAAAAACGAAACAAGAACTGAAGCAAGCTGTAAAATGACGGGGAGCCATATAAATGCGATCATTGTTTTGCCCATATGTGCCGTGTACACTCCATCCTTAACAATTCGCTTCGTGCCGTTCTTATGAAGGCCTGTATTTATAACAGCACCAATAAAAATCAGCGAAAGAGCTGCCAAAGTGGTGAATTTGTATACACAGAACAATTTGCTAGACCTCCTGAAAAAAGCAGCAAGGTTCGCCACATTTGCGAGGATTGTTAAAAGCAATGCCACAAGAATTAGCGCATACGCGGCTTTCGAGCCATTCTTATAAACATCGTAGCGACTGAAGCCTGAGCCCCATTTATATGGCTCGTATGGATAAGCCGCTTTAGTGGCCGAACACGTGCCTGTGCCTGTCAATTCCTTTCCACTAAAAGAACAAAAATTGTACATGGTCCAAATATATTGGCCATACTGGTCCTCGATCTTTGAAAAATATAGGTTTCTCACAAACGGCGCTTTGGCCCCACTCAAATTGGCCAAGAGTAGAAACACGAACGCTATAGTTGAGAGAAAAAACGTCACCACGCACCGAACTGCAAACATTATGATTATTTTTGGTTATGTTTTGAGGAAGATGAAATCTGTGATAGAAAAGTTTGAGTCGTGCTATTTAATGTGGGGGGAAACGGCCTACTTTTATTTGCCAGATTAGTACAAGTCCATGCTCGGCTTTTCCCCGATAAATCTCATACAACTCGCGTGAGAAATTAGGCGCCGCGCATCTCCACAAATTATTTGCATAATCCCATATTGACAGATACGAGCATAGAAGAATTCCGAATGAATTCTAGATTGTGATTTCTAGAAGATTTCGATGAATTAGTGCTTCTCAATCAACATCTAAATTTGTCATGAATCGGAACTTCGTGTATTTGTGAAGTGGTGGACGTATACTGCACGCCCCGGGCCTAGGATGCCCAGAAAAGCCAAAACCCGTGAAGACCGAAAAGTCCGAAGGGCCTAGAAAAACTCGGAGAGCCACCATGTTTTTCGAACATTTTAGATTAAACATTTTCTGGACTGAGTGCATGGAACAAGCGAGTCCTTGCGCGACTTTGAGGCTATGTGGTATTTGAGGAAAGGGCAATTGAGTCCACTCATCTTTTGCCTGTAGATATTGCACGAATGGCGATGCAGAGAAAAACAAAACAAGACATTACAGTGGTTTAATCAGAACATTGCAAAGTAAAATCCGTGTAGATTTCACGTTGCTAGAATTAGATTGTTGTAAACTCACCCACGTTGGTTCAAAGTACGGCATCCTTAGAACGTTGTATGATATACATTGTTGACCATATGTCTTTCTCTTGCTGGCCAAATGCGTGGGAGCACTGAATTTCCATGATGAACTTTACTTCGAGTTTTTGTCATCACGTCTTTGCCAGAACTTGAATCGCATGATCAATAAATACTGTGTCCGAATTTCCGAGAACGCAGAAAATGTTCAGAGGGAGGAAAAGAATCTTTTCAACTGATCTCTAGTATCTCTTCATTGCCTATAAAGCCAAAAGGGTGAATTATATGCTAAAATTGTGAAAGACCAGTACATTATATTTGTCCAAATTCATAATCAATGAAAGAATTTGATCACTACGACCATGAGCGATTAGAATCTGGTCTATGGCTGTCAGTTCATTCAGCATGCAAATGCCTCGTGTGTTGATATTCACCTTCAAGTATCTTGGGTAAATCGCGGCGAGAACCATGTATTCATCTCCAGATCTCTGGCCCAGTAGATTGTCTGCATCTTCTTTTTTTCTTTTTTCTTTTTTCGTTGGCTTTATACATCTGATTAAGGACAGGGAGCCAGGATTGCTTATCTAGCTCTCCACAAAACTATATTTGAATTGATATAAAACCCTAGCCAGCCTCGCTACCATATCCTGCGTAGGAATCTTGGCTTGGCAGCGTATGAGATTTAATTGGGTATTATACCTTTCAAGAAATGGCCCAATTGAGGATTTTCGTCACATAGCACAACTTACGACGACAAATTGATCTATAAATCAGAATTAAATAGTGGTAGGCGATGCAATGATTACTTTGCCCTCTTTTCGCCAGCGGAGACAGTATGACGGGATTTTTCCAGGACACCTGATCAAAAATCGCGCCGTACCTAGGGCGACAAATAGTGCTTTGAGGCAGGGAGATTCTCTCTTAGTGTTATCCCTTAGTGCAATCAAACCTCTTGCGTCACCCTCTTTGACTCTTATCTTGGACTCGCGAATGCCGTGCAAGACAGTTCCCTCAATGGCATTTGTATAAGCCAAATGGCCAGCGCTCGACACAAGAATAATACCTTATGTTTTCAACTTTGCATTGTGAGTGTTTTCAGTCAATTGTATACACGTAGAATAATCAAATCTCGACGGCGAGTCATTTAAAATCGCGGCATACATTGGCCCTTAAGGTAAAACTTCGCTAAGTGGCACTTCACTAAGAGAAAAAAGATTTGTTTCCATCTCCGAATTGTATGACTAATTGTCAGGTTCCTTGAAGCTTGGACCGGAGCAACCACTAAGGCTAAACTGAAAATTGTGGTGGATTGATGGCCATTACAGAGCCTTGCGCGAGCTCAAGCGGCTTTGAAAACAATTCGTGAAAAGCTTCAAACAAGCTTCACACATATTGCCGCTCAAAATATTTTTATTCACATCGAAATTGATTAAATAGCTCACACTCTTCCCCGTTTATGTAAATCATGTTGCTTGTGCGAGTCATAAAGGTAGGATCCAGGACAGCCTTGAAACGAGCGCAATCGTGGTGTAAAATTCGATGATCCAAATGGAAGTGAAGCCATGTTGTGTTCTTTTTTTTCTTTCGCTTCCGAGTATGATCTCAAAGAAATTCCAGCTGTGCTTATCAGCGGCAGGTAGATCGTGTCATCTCTGCCTCAGCCTCAACATCAAAAACATACTCCATTACATCCATTAAATTTGTGAGACCGCCAACATTTGGTAGCAGCAGATAGGCCCCAAAAGTCCAATGTACCTTAGATCCATGTTGGCGCCAGACTCCAGCCAAAACATCAGCTGGAAACTCAAGAAAATCAAGTTGGTCTTGGGAGACCGTCTTGACATACATTATCGAGGATCATCAAAGACACCACGATTCACCCAACAGGCTCGCGTTACTGTCTGCCCCTTCGGTTCCGAGAGGTGCAGCAGCAGTTGGGCAAAGTACAGCCATTGGAGCACCAAATTACTTGCATTTCGTATACTGTCACGCCAACTGCGGTGCATGAAAGCGAAGCTGGCTGGGGTGATTTCAAACACATAAGACTAAAGTAGAGGTGTCAAAGCAAAAAAAAATATCAAAATAATGTTGCCATTATTTTTTCGTTTAGATGTCCATGAAAAATCAACATTGGCATCTTAAAGTGGCGTCTCACAAATCGCGCGCGCCGCACACATGCTTAACTCCAAAACAAACATAAGGCAGCGAAAAGCGAATACGAAACTTCCAATCACATTACATCCTGAGTTTTCGTCTTTGCTTTCAAAATGTCAGACAAAAACCACACAGAACTCGCGCAGCAGGTGCAACAACTTTCTGAGTTAGTCCAAAAGCAGGGCCAAATGATCGCCAAAACAGGCAAACAACTTATGGAGATGCAATTATCCGACGTGAAATCGAGAATGGCGCAGATGGACGCGCCGCAGCAGAAGTTTAACATCGAGGACTATGCGACAAATGAGGACATAGTGCAATTGGTGTGTGAATTGCAAGGCCAGCTTGATTTCATGGAGGACCGCCTGATCGTCAGAACGTTCAATTCGCACTTGACGAAAGCAAGCCCCGAACTGGCAAAAATCGCCCCGTTGTGCAACAAGGACGGCACGCCGGCGCCGGAATTCTTTCCTCAAACAAAAGCCGACTTGAATGCGCTTGAACCAGCTGACTTGCTTCGATTATGCGAGTTTTACGAGTTAATTATGGAAAATGAGGCAAACCCAGAGCTTGAGGCCATCGTCAAATCCGATACGTTGACCCCAGAGGACGCAGAAAAGTTGATGAATACATCTCTGGGTACAAAAACTGTCGAGCAGAAACTTGCGCAATTTACTGCCGATGACATTGCTGACTTGTTTGATGAATTTGCCAGGTTCATCGGTGTGAGGATTAGAAAAGGCCCAGAATGGTGAACTCCGCTTGAACTGTCATGAGATTACAAGAGCCATGAGTTTTGAAAACAACCAATCAGCTCAGTTCACATTCTTAAAGGTTCATGGAGCTGTTATTCAAAAATCCCATGTTTGGACCTGTATGTCATATCACGTGCGCACACATCCCGTAGGGCTCGCACCCTAAATGGCTGCTCACAGTATGCCGTCCTAGCGAGCCAAAAAAAACTTCGCACTCAATAGTGAAAATTGGCTGACGGAAATCTAACATCCCGAACCTTATTGCCAAACATCAAAAATGGGTAGAGTTATTCGTAACCAGAGAAAGGGTGCTGGCTCCATTTTCACTGCTAACACCAGATTGAGAAAGGGCGCTGCCAAGTTGAGAACCTTGGACTACGCCGAGCGTCATGGTTACATCCGTGGTGTCGTGAAGCAAATCATCCACGATGCCGGTAGAGGTGCTCCTTTGGCTAAGGTGTCTTTCAGAGACCCATACAGATACAAGATGAGAGAGGAGACCTTCATCGCCAACGAAGGTGTCTACACCGGTCAGTTCGTGTACTGTGGTGCCAAGGCCTCTTTGAACGTCGGTAATGTGTTGCCATTGGGCTCTTGCCCCGAGGGTACCATCGTCTCCAACGTTGAGGAGAAGGTTGGTGACAGAGGTGCTTTGGGTAGAACCTCCGGTAACTACGTCATCATCATCGGACACAACCCTGACGAGGGCAAGACCAGAGTCAAGTTGCCATCTGGTGCTAAGAAGGTCATCTCTTCTGACGCCAGAGGTGTCATTGGTGTTGTCGCTGGTGGTGGTAGAATTGACAAGCCATTGTTGAAGGCCGGTAGAGCTTTCCACAAGTACAAGGTCAAGAGAAACTCGTGGCCAAGAACTAGAGGTGTGGCCATGAACCCAGTTGATCACCCTCACGGTGGTGGTAACCACCAGCATATTGGTAAGGCCTCCACCATCTCCAGAAACGCCGTTCCAGGTCAAAAGGCTGGTTTGATTGCCGCCAGAAGAACTGGTTTGTTGAGAGGTACCCAGAAGACCTCCGACTAAGCGAGTTGCTAATTCAGATGTATAAATAGTAATGATGCAAAAAGGTAATCGAAGGCTCAAGGACATGTTGTCGCTGCAGCACACGTAGAATACGCGGCTTTTTTATCTTTATTTTTATTGAGCTAGTAATGAGCGAGCTACTTTGTTGTGGTCATGCCGCCTTGGCCTCAGCGATGCTTTTTGCTTCTTTAAAGCTTCCGACTTCCCCATAGATCGCTTTATCAGAAACGTGATCTTGGTCGTAGCTTCGCTCACTCGGCTCATGGGAAGCATCCTTGGACCCCGAAATTTTGGGTGGCTCAGTTACCTTGCCCGCTTCCGTCAGATCTTCCTCTGGCAATTCACCTAATCCTGCTATTCCTTTTGCGTTCTGTTCTGTGGGGGCATTAGCTTCATGTACTGGCTCATCTTTTCCTCCATCCCCAAGTTTGTCAGCGTCACGCTCGACTCTAAGGAATGCTCTAGTCACGACGAGCGAATTGCCACAGCATATTTCACCATTGCAAGTACTAACCACATCGTCTACCGTTTTATCCTTGGGAAGATCGAGGGTGACGATTGCATTATGCGAGCGGTGCTTCAATCCTCTCATCCATCCTCTCGGCTTAAAGATGGTGACTTCAGTTGGATTAAATTCTCTGAAAATTGTCTTGAGATCCTCATCACAAGTTTTAGATTTTAGGCCTTTCACAAATACCCCGTTCTCCGAAAAAGTCTTTTCGACAAGAGCTCGTGCATGTGCGGTACTCACGTTCTCTTTATTCTCCTCTTTAACTTCGCGGTTTTCATTTCTGGACAATCTTTTAATCGAGTTCACACTTGAAAGACGAGAGAGCTTTTGACTGGGAATGTAAGGCACATGATGTTTAGTCTTGAGTTTTCTGTCCTTGAACAGCTTGCCGTCGAATGCTTTGATGAATTCTTCAGCATCTTCAGCGGTTGGAAGGTCGGCATAAGCGATCCCCAATGGCTTCAAACGCAGACTACCAAAACCCACAAAATGATTAGGAATGAATACGTTGGCACTTTCTTGTTAGTAAATGTCGCCTTGAACAACTCACATCGTCTGTAAAATAAATGAAATATATAAGATTAAAAAGACACGTACGCTTTGGTGTCCGCCAAATATTCCCGCAATTCCTCCTCCGTTGTATGGTAATTGAGGTTAGAGATGTAGACTTTGCTCTGCGTGGACATTGATACAGGTGATAATTGTTGGGCTTCTTTGAATTAATTTATCGCAAGGGCTTGGGAAAAAATACAATTTGCTTTGAAACTGGAAATGTGGGACACACAGAAAATATTCAGGGACAATGGGCCCCCCCTTATATATGACACCTGGCGCTGTTTTTGCAGCCTCACGCTTTTGTGCTCATGCTGCAAATCCCGTCCGCGCAGCAAGAACGTGTTTAATTTACAGCCTTCTGATGCGGCAAACGAAGTACATGACGTGTATTAATGAAGTCTTGTTTAGCTCCAAATGAATTATTGTATTGATTAAGCGAAGATTGTGTTTTAGTCGTTTAATTCTTGGACAATTTACGAGAAGCAGTCACTTCTAAAAGGGTACTCAAGAGAAGGAGGGACAAGTATACGTACAATGAAACGTCATTCACAACCATTGTTTGAACTGAGGGCAGTCTAACAGTACGTCGAAAATGAAGGAAAAAAAAAGCCCGGCAATCAAACTTTCCTTTGTATTTGTACTTAATAGACCGTAAGGTTTGGCAGTACTTTGAGAAATCCTTCGCTACTTACAGTAGTCGAGATGTACACTCAAAACGAGTCATGAAAGGCAGAAAAAAAAATAATTCCGGTCGTCGAAGATTGCCCGGAGAGAGAGCCAAAAACGGCATGAAAAAGATATAGACAAGACAAACGTTCACAAGCACTTGGTGTCATCGCCATGTACTAAGACTCATAAATGTTGTCCAATATGATTTACTTCTCCCTCGTCTTGCTACACTCTGGCTCAAACAAGCATATCTCGAGGGCAACAAATTCAAAGATTATCAACAATAAACAAACTATTATAAGTGACCTACGATGATGATTTCAGGATTGAAGATACATTCGATACTATAAATTCGTGTACACAGGAATTATGCAAAACGCTTAGTTTCCGGCTCTGCCCTCAGCAATGGCCTTGGCGGTACCCTGCAAAGCGTATCTGTGGTTTCTTCTGAACTTAGCGTCGACGCTCTTCAAAGATCTGTATCTGTAAGTCTTAGGCTTCTTGATACCGTTCTTGTGGGCCTTCTTGTTCTGGTTGTGGTTGGTGTGGTTCTTAGACTTCGACATGGTAACTGGGTTGTTAGTAAGGGTTGCAAGGGAAACGGATATATAGCTTGCATTGCCGACCAAGAAAGATTACAGGTGTATGGTCGTTAACCCGTAAAATCCCAGACTTCACGATATGCGTGAAAATACCGAGATTATGCCATTGGCTTGGTCACTGTTGAAAGCATCAATGGCATCGAGAATCTCCACCAATAAAACAAGTCAAAATGTGGCATTTTGGCAATCAAAGTCAGACATCTGAATGAGCAGTATCAAAGCTCTGAATTTGGCAGCTGGTCAGCGTTTGCAAGCATAACTCTTTGGACATACCTTTGGTCTATAGAGGCGAAAGAAGGTTAACCTCAGCTCGTTTAATTTTTCTGAGCATGGCCAGAGTGGGCGAAAACTTTTTGGAAGCGCGCGCACGACCGCGCAGTCACACCGCGCACGTGACACAAGAGACAATGACATAATAAATCGTTAAGCATCGATAATCGGCACAAAACGCATATCCTACTTTTTTGATGTCAAAAAAATGTGTATATTCATAAAGAGAATTTGTTTATGGAGATTTTATTGGAATTTATCTCGATTTATGGGCAAAGTTGTCTTGTACCTTGTGATGCCGCTGTAAATGGTGCCCGCGGTATACTAATTAGGCAAATTCACAGCCGCAATATGCTGAAGAACAACATCATACTATTCAGATATTTTGGTCCTTTTGAAGGTATTAAAAATAAGAGTTGTGACAATTCAGGAGAGACGTATTTTTCAAGTACATTTCAACCACTACTTACACCAAGAAAGGAACAAGTAGGTGAATAACACTCCCCGTATATGAAGGAAGCTGAAGCTGTGTACACTCCTCACATATCACTTTCTTGAAATGACTCCTACAGGCAATTTCGAACATTAATCACAGTTTACGAAATTTTTATTTAACACAAATACACACAACAGTCTAAGGCTGGGTTGGAACAACGTCCATCTGCTTGGCTCTCTTAGCAACCTTGTCGTTGTGCTTCTTACCCATGATACCACCACCCCAGTGCTTTCTGGCATCCTCATACTTCTCGATGAAGTTAGCGTTGATGGTAGAAATCAACTTGGCCAAGTCGGCCTCGTCCTTGGCGGCAACCTCAGTCAATGCAGCGACGGAGGAGGTTTTCTTGTGTACTAACGTGCCCAATCTGGCCTTACCCTTGACAATAGCGTAAGGCACGCCCATTTTTCTGCACAAAGCAGGCAAGAAAATGACAAGCTCGATTGGGTCAACGTCGTTGGCGATAAGCACCAACTTGGCCTTTTTGTTTTCGATAAGCGAAACCACGTGGTTCAAACCGTACTTGACCACGACTGGCTTGGACGACACGTCAAAGGCCTTCTTGCCCTCCGCAATCGCGGCAGCCTCTTTAGTTAATCTGTCCTTCTTCTCAGCGGCAGTCTCTGGTCTGTATTTGTTGAACAATTTGAATGTCTGCGTGGCAGTATTCTTGTCCAAAGTGTTCTGGAATTGTGCGATCGCAGGAGGCACTTTCAATCTCATGTTCAAGATTTTCTTCTGTCTCTGCAATCTCACGTATTGCGGCCATTTCACAAATCTGGTCAAGTTTCTCTTTGGCTGGATGGCCTGGCCAATTCCATAGTTTTTAGGGGTGGTTTCAAAAAGCGGGTTCTCCGTCTTTGTGACCTGGCTCTTGCTGGCCAATGGGGCTGGGGCGACTTTCTTGGAGGCAGGCTGTGTCATTGAGTTAGTTTTTGTCATTTGAATCTTCAAAAACGTCACTCTACAGTACCATAAAGGTACTCAGCCTATGCACCAAGAAGCGCGTGCGCATTCTTGCATTACTAAAATATGTTATGTGGAGACGGCAGAGCCGGTAAATTGAATCTTTTCAAGAATAACCACAAAGGCCAAGGAAATTTATGAATTCATCACTTGTCAGTGCTGGACGGTATGCAATGAATTGCCAAATCCGAGTTTTTCCGGATATGAGACATATCCGAGCTTTGCCGCTCTCACACGAATTAGTTGGAAAAAATGGCACCGCTTCATGGCACATAATCCGAAGGGTAAAGTGCAGAAGACGTCTTCAAGCGTCAGAACATACCATTGTGTTGATTTGGTTGAAAAAAAAGAGTTGTTTAGGAAACTGAAAATTTTTTCCGCATCGGTGGTGCGACATATGTGCAGTGGGATGTCTGGGTGTTTCATGGGTGCAAATTGTATGCAAGTTCATTTCTATGGTGATGTGATATTGCAACTACATGTTTATTCTGTTTAACAAAGGGTGGCACAAATAGCTACAGTAATGCTTTTTTACAAGGATTTTGGTTTAAGAGATAATCTGGCAATATTCTGCAAAAAGAGAATGTGTTTTTCACACCAAAGTTGCGCTTTTCAGAGAGATAACCTGGGTACTATTTCTATTTCTGCTCCATAGATGTGATCCTTAGAAAAAGGTCCTACTGTAATTGAATCCTCATCAAGAAATTTTGAACTCGTTGATCTCGGTTAAGCGTCGGGTCGGGGAAATACAGCCATTAGGGCGATGACAACCTAACTAATTCTCCTGCAGCCAAGCCAAGATATCAACGCTAGGCATGGTAGCGAAGCTGGCTAGGGTTTTATGTATATATTCATATTTTTTTCGGAGAGCTATGTAAGCAACTCTGGCTTCCAGTCCTTAATCGGATTTAACAAGCAAAGAAAAAAAGGTGATCTCTTTTGCCAAAGGTGTCTGCGTACTGCATATATATATATCAACAGAGTCTGAACAAGTCAGAGTCAATACGACTGACAACTTGGGAGTACTTTTTGCAAAAAAACGAAAAGATAGGTAAATTTTTTTCTGTTAATCAATAATCTCGGCTAAATTGAAAACGGCATATTATAAAAAACAATGTGCGTTGAGCTGAGACAGCCCAGCATTCTGACCTTCAATAGTAGTAGCACTCGAAAGTGCGCGGAATCCGAAGTCAGATACGGATCGGCCCATTTAAGAAATTGTCTATGGCGCCCCCCATTGTCATGTACCGCATGCAAAACACAAATTCACGGCAAAAAATAGTTTCTGAAAATGAGATTACTCTCAAAACAAAAATCAAAACTCCTCAAATAAGGTCACGCCATCCAGAAAATTGACCTATTACATCGCCCCATACTTTAAAATAACATCTTAATGCACGCGGCTTCCGAAAACCTGCGTGGAGATTCCGCGAAGCCCAGCCAGTCTTCCCTGCACTGATTTCTCGAACAAATTTCTTATCTGTAGCCATAAACCGAGCCATGTTTTCCGTTCTCAGCGCCTTGGCCGAGCACCTGGCGTCATGGAGGACCACCGTGTCTGGAGTGATGGGCCTGACTTCGTATGTGAGCCTTTTTTTCCGCCGAATAATGGCCGAGTTCCGGTCTTTTTAGGGCCGAAATCTCACTTTTTTCACCCTAGATCAATCTACTAACCGTATAGCCTTGCATGCTGGATAGTTTTGCTCATGCCGCAGCTCATTGAGCAGTGGCGAATGAAATCTGCCGAAGGAATCGCCATAGGATTTATTCTGATCTGGTTTTTGGGCGATGTGTTTAACTTAATTGGTGCACTTTGGGCCCATTTATTGCCCGAAGTAGTATTTCTTGCAATCTGGTTCTGCATCGCAGACTTCATGATGATCTTGTCGTATTTCTACTACACAAGAATGTACCCGAAACACCACCCTGCAAAACACGCTCGAGCAGATTCAGCCGCCGAAACGGCCCAGGCCCCGCTTTTGCGCAGGAGATCTTCTACTCTCACCGATATTGCGCTTGAGCCCCAAGTGCATAGTGTATTTACCAAATACGTGCTCCCAATGTTGTTCGTTATTGGTGCCGGGAGCTTTGGGTACTTTTTCTCGGGCTCAGACTCGTCTCCCGAAGATTCCGGCAAGGACTCTGAGATTTTGATGGGGCCCCAGATTGTAGGGTACCTTTCTGCGTTATTATACTTGGGAGCGAGAATCCCACAGATCATCCAGAACCACAAGAGACGTTCTGTTGATGGGTTGAGCTTGTTGTTTTTCTTGTTTTCCACATTGGGCAATTTGACATACGCTGGCCAGATTCTTTTCTACAGAAGCGACCTGAAGTACCTTTTGTTGAACATGAGCTGGTTGCTAGGCTCCTTAGGCACGATATTCGAGGACTGTATTATCTTCTTGCAGTTCTACATGTACAAGGGCCACCATGAGGCTGTCCAGATAGCATAGGCTTATAGATTATTCATACCAACATTACGTGATAGTAGTCTTTTGGAATGTACAAAGCGTAGGACTTAGATCAGCCGCGGCTATCATGGTTAGCTGTCTTGAGGTCAATCCAATCACGAACTCGTAAGCAAGATTGATCTTTTCGTCAGCGAAGCGGAAACATTCACACCAGCAGGCAAAGATGCATTGCGCAGAAAGCATAATTCCATCCTAGGTTTGATATAGTTTCGCAACAATCTTTGGGAATTCTTATGAGCCAATCCTAGCAAATAAGCCACTGCCTTCCCAAAGTGCTCCATCGTTAACAATTGGTTTATCATCCACAAAAGCACGAAGGAACGTTTTCATGATGTCAATGGCCCTCCAAAGCCTTGTTGATACCGGTATGCAATACCAGGCGAGATACATTTCACATTCACACACTTCGTACACATCAGAATTTCTCGGCTCCAGACTTCATACCTGCAGAACGACATAAGCAAATTGATCTTTCCTGGATCTGCGGTTGGGTGAATTTGATAGCATGAATCAAGTCTAGTCTCGAGTCGGACTAGTCAAAAAGAAGTCCATTGAAATCATCAATGCGAGAAGAAAACAAGGCTGGGTAATTCTTGCTGTTTTTGTAAAGCGCTATAGAAGCGAGTCGAACGGACCGATACCGCCGTCCATGAAACTTCCCATGCTCAAGCTTGAGCTGAGCAAGCTCATGTCCACAAACAGCATAGCACCAGGCTCAAACAATGTCGGATTGCTGCTTACATCCGTCATGCAGAGCGAAGAAACCGTGCGCATGATGTCATCATCGTGTTCGTTCGCAGGAATAGCACTGAGATCAGGCGCTTTCGTTTCGGTAGCTTCGGATGGGTCTTCAGCAGAAAGGTACAGCGCAGCGTATTCACGCTCAGCCAATGTGTTGAGCACGATCCAGAAGTTATCCGTTTGGAGTGTCTTATACAAATCGACATTTTGCAAGTCTGTGTCGTCCCCGCTGATTAGACTGGTGTATGCATTTGCCTCAAACTCTTCAGGATCCGTGACTTCTAGGTTGCATTCTTCTCGTACACAGCCCATCAATTCTACCATTTGGTCGTCTGTGTAAGGCATTGCCGCCTGAAGCAATTTGTGTGGCGCGATCATGTAGAATTTGTCCTCATCAAGAAGTTTGCACCCGGAAGAGTCGATTTTCAGGCACTTCCACGCGTAGAAATAGCGTTCACTCAATACTTTGCAGAATTTCTGAGTTCTCAATGCCGACTCTTTGACGATTGTGAGCAAGTCTCGCATGATCTCGGGATTCCGTGCAATTCCTGCCATACCGGGCATTTTTTGCGCAATCACCGAGCATCTGAGGGATATAGAAATCGCCAGAGCGACAATGAATGATGTTTGTTTGATGTACATGATCAACGGCGACAACATCAATGAGAAAGACGCATCAAAATACTTTTCCCCACTGAACAATAGCCGCGGACAAAGGAACTCAAACTCGTTCATGTGGATCAGAAGGGTCTTTTTGAGGAAAATGAAGCTTAGCCGCGTGTTTCTCTTGTATCGGTAGTAGAGATGCAAGAAGTAGCTGATATAGGAAACAAATACCCGCAAACACAAGAGTACCTTGAACTTGGCCGTTCTGAACACGCTTGGGGTTTGATGCATGACGCGTTTCTCGAAAAAGTCATCAATCACTCCCAATTTCTCCAGCACTGTACATTCAAAATCGCTAAGCTGCTGCACTAATGTGGCACCGCTGAACGGGACTGCACTAGTCGCCATCTCAAGTAGGGCATATCCCGAACTCACGACCAGATACGTGTCATGGAGATTTTTGGTTGTTTTAGCTTCCAACTCTTTATCGGCAATGTTGCACGAATTCTTGCTGAATGCAGGCAAACTTGTCCCGAATGCTGTTGTGGCAATTGCTGGCGGCGTGAGAAACAAGTACGACAGCGTGTAGTCCATACAAACGAGAGTGTACCACAATTTACGGCGCAAGTTACGCTGTCTTTCGTCGCCTGGGTAATTGGCAATCTGGCCCGGGTCACGTTCCAACATAAGCAGGATCGCTAATGAGATCAAGGCGCCCGTGCCCAGAATACCATCTGCATCACAAGACGCAGTTTCGTTATCTAAAGAGACTGATTTATAAATGTTCTTCAACATGTGTGCCTGGAGAAGACAAACCAGCGCTTTGGCACGCAAATTGCCCTTTAGTAACATCGACAGCGCCAAATCGGCCGTGTTGAGTGGTATAGGGACTTCTTTCAAGGGGTACCCGCCGACAGATACGGATTCAAGGATCTTCTCGTTTTGCGAGCGGATGTTTGTCAAATACGAGCCATATGCGAGCTGTAACATGAAAAGTATGATGGATACGATGATCACGTCATCACGCGAGGCCAAATTTGCATGCGAAAATGTCTTTTCGGGCCCGGAAAAAGCAAAGAGCCGCTCAACTTGTGCAAAAAGCCATTCCTCATCGATAATTGGGTACATGGGGTAGATTTTGGCGAAAAATCGGTGCAAATAGGCGAGAAGTACCGGTTCTGCGGGTAAAACCTTGCGGAGACCTTGCTGGAACCCGGCATCTTCGCAACAGCCCTGAATGTACGAGAACCCGAGCGGCTGGCCATACTGAGATAGCTTTTGGCGGGCCATTTCGCGGCTGAGTCGGTTGCTGGAAAAAAACTGCGTACCAAAGTGCACACTGGCGGCCTTGACGGCATCGGCGCGGCGGCTAGGGTCCAAGTTTTGAACAGTCATCAATTTGAGCTTTTCCCCGAGCGCGTTATGCTCCCAATAAAGCTTTATTGCTGGATCTTGTTGCGATAATTCGATGGGATACACCGTGCGCATGGATGCCTTGAAATTATGGAAAACTTGTACGTATTTTGGCTCGATAAAACCTGGAGAGGATGCGGCTTTGTCGTCTTTGAGATCGAGCAGCGCCAAATTCATATGCATGTTCATTTTGTCTGCTGACGGCACCACCGGGTACTCGCCGAGCATATACCCCTTATAACCAAGACTTTTCTGGGATCTTGCCGGAATTTCGCCCTTTTGGCGGCAAAAATCGAGAGCCAGGGCCACAGCCAGCCTGAAATCCTCGCCAGGCCCGTTCTCGCCCGTCTCTGAGGGGGACCCTGTGGCCTCATAGAGGCATTCGTCAGCTGCATTTGCTCTTATGCACTGATTGCATGGAAACAGCTTATCACAGCGGGCTTTTTTCTGTCGGCAGCGAAGGCACACCACAGTCAGGCGTCTACGGCGCCGTTTCACATTGGTTTCATCCGTCATGGTCATGTAAAATTAAAACTACGGGATCAAGATTTGCATCTTTTCGCAAGCCTCGTAAATTGTGGAGATGGACCCGTACACCACACAGTAGATTCGGATTTTCCTGATTTGATGAATTCACAGCTGGTAGCGGGTTTTAAGGCCCTATAGACAAAATTGATGTAAAGCGGGAACTCAGGGCCAGCTAAGAATACGATTGTAGTCATGAAAAAACATGTTGTAATATGAATGAGTGTGTTGCGCGGCTAGCTGATCAGTGTTAATAATAGCGGCAATGGTAAGGAAATTGACATCGATCATTTCACAGGGAAGACGAGCGGCTCGAGCAACAGGTTGAACTTTACGCTTAAAAGTGTCGAAAAGTGGCGAAACTTTAGACCGCATTCTTGTCCTTGTTACGGTCGTATGAGACGGAATCTGAGCAAATATCTTGATGAATTTGAGAAAGAATCCTCGGCTTTCCTTAAACGTGTGACCGATTCGGAAAAGTTTTTTGTTATTGTTTGATGATGTTGGTTATTATGAATGTTTCCGAAAAAAAAATTCGGATTACTGTTCTTGCCATGGAATTGTTTATTTAGTGGAATGCGTTGTTCTATAGTGTATGCGCTTATATACTTATTGCGCATATTCTTGGGGGCTAGCAGCACCGCAGGCGTTAGAATTAATCAGAAAAAAGAAGACAATTATTCTTGATTATTTTGAGCTTTGATTTTACTAACTCACTATAATTTGAAAGCTTTCGGGTTTTCGAAAAAGCAGGCTATTGATCAATTAGCCAATCTTAGCATGTACTTTTTTCCGCCTGGTTCACTATAGAAGTCGGTGATCACCATACGCTGCGAGAGAATGAAATATTTTTGACCTTCGCAAAATTGCACCAGTTTTGGTTATTTGAGCAAGTTTGTTCTTCATCAAAACCTCTTTTTTGCAGCCAATACTATCACTCATCACCCACTTCTGGTAGTCCGAACAGACCATTTGAAACAAAAAACACTCATGGTCCTTGCTGAGTTGTTCCTTTCAGCCGTTTATTACCAGTCTACATACTAAATCGGGCAACGAGCTAGATCTTGGCCTTCAGCCATGATTTAAGCAAAAAAAAAAGCCCTTCAACACTCATAAAGGTGCATACTGATAATTATTTCGTCTTAAATAACGTGATTTTTAATTAACCAGTCACCGTTTGCATTGTAATCGTTGCCATGAATGTCAGATTCGATGCATCAGTGTTTACTGAAAATGCATGATTGGTATGTTAACTAACTCTATTTTTTGGCGATTCCCCTTACATACTAATTAAAAAAAGTTTATGTCAAGACTTCACTGGATTTTGCCAGCATTACTCGATTACAGAAAAAGTATGCGAGTGCATGCGTGGTATCGAGTTGACCAGGGCGGAACCCAAGAAGACCGAGTGCAGTGCGATGCACAATACATATAGGGACCCTGCCACATAGTGCATGATTACTTCAGGCTGGCAAAAAATTACGTGATTTATTTGTCCTTAATTAGTCGAATGTATTACGCAAAAAAAAAAGAAAAGAAAATAGCGCCATGTGTATATATAGGTGACTGAAAGACGCGTCCTACTACGTTCCAGTACGCTGGCTGGCTGGCTGGCTGGCCAAAACGCGCTATGTACCTTCTACTGTGCTCATTAGTCAGTCATGAATTTGGTGCACGCGAATTCACACCATTGTTCTTTTGGCAACTGTCTGTCTTCATCTCCTCAATGGCTAATGTCACCATTGTCTTATGGCGGACGTGGTGAGTAAAATTTTCTCAGCCTGAGCATGTATTGATATTCTTTTCTTCTTTTGTTTTTATTTTTTTATTTATTTTGAATACGAACAACGTGGATTTCATACAGCCCTTTGATGATTTTGGCCTGAATGTCAACAAGTGAAAGTGATTAAAATCGATCAATGTTGGATTCCAGGGTGAAAATTGAAGGTGAAGGTGAAAGCATCAGCGGGTCTGGCGCTAATGGTCATGCAGACGTCTCCGTCTCAGGGGAGTCTCGAGGAATACCAAATATTTTTGCGGACCGCTCGGCGGCTAAAGCGAATCCACTTGTCAGAATCTATTACTCATATAACGACACAAACACTGGCGCTCATGAAATTGTTACAGACCAAGATATTCACATCACAAGAGCCAGCGCTAATTCCACACATGGCCAAGGTGAGGGGAAATGCGACTCTGTAGCTAATAACGCAATTGCATCTGGTCACAAACGGACAGCCAATGAGAACAAGGTGGGCACGAAAAAAAGAAAAACCCGCCGGTCTCATCAAGCGGACGTTTCAACAGAGAGCCCGTTGGCAGAGAGCTTTTCTTCCGTTGATACTCTAAGAAATGACTCGCGCCCTGACAATTTGTCTTCCGCCAACTATTCAGTTGTTTCCTTGAAGAAAGAAGCCAGCAACACTTTAGACGAAGAACCTATCAGCTCTTTCGAAAAGCCCGACTCGGATAATCTGCTGGAGGAAACTGCTGACGAGGAGCAAGTTGAATGTAAAGGATTGGAGCGATTTTGTTTAGAACGAGATTCCCAATTACTCAAACCTGGCGAGGCGTCACTTGAGGAACTCGTTGTGCGGTCAAACTTGTCCATGCTCGAGTTGATGCGCAAAAGGGACAAGTATAAGTTCGATCCAGGGCTAATTTGCCTACCACTCTCGCGGTTCAAACCCTACCAGGAAGATCGCCTGCCTGACAATATCCCCACATACATTAAGAATAGGTCCACTCTAAGTTTGGGATCACAAAGGTTGAATACCACAATCGTGCAAGATCGAGCTGCTCGAGTGGCTGTGCTGATGAGCGAATATTTGGATGCGAGCAACCCTGATTATAGTCTGCCACAAAACTTGGGTAATTGCGCGGCCACTCTCCAGCTGCCAAATGATCACCAAGTGGGCGGTAAGTCGAAGGATCAACGCAAAAAAGACGATTTAGACCTGCCCAGCGAAGCATGCGCTGATGATATAGCGCAGAGGTTGCGGTCTACGAGAGCAAATACAGTTGATCATAATCTGAATGCTTCAAATCATGAAAGATCCACACAGCTTGCGATTGAGAGGTCTTTCGTTGTCGATCTCTCGTGCCGAGTGTGCTCAAGGACATGTGTATGTTTAAGTCATTTGACTACTCATATGAGATCTCACACTGGTGAGAAGCCATTCGCTTGTGCCGAATGTGATAAGAGATTCTCACAAAATTGTGCTTTGACTCGTCACATCAGATCTCACACGGGTGAAAAGCCATTCGCGTGTGCAGAATGTGATAAGAGATTTTCAGAAAGTGGTGATTTGGCTAGTCACATGAGGACTCACACTGGTGAAAAGCCATTCGCGTGTGCCAAGTGTGATAAGACATTTTCACAAAGTAGTCATTTGGCTAGTCACATGAGGACTCA
>ERZ794936.159-NODE-159-length-42470-cov-59.111093_pt1 | contig 42470 bp, 25 predicted proteins | sample MGYA00511083_ERZ794936 | MGnify/ENA primary metagenome ERZ794936 (study PRJEB30137, sample SAMN04331409) | food metagenome | isolation source: Y2 must sample point D1 replicate A | place: Australia: South Australia | collected 2014 ... | reverse complement strand
TCTACAAACTCTTCTGGCCTTAACCATTCTAAATTACCCAAATGGACATTCAACGTGGTACCTCTTGGAAGTTTAACGGGCAACTGATTCATGTATACCTTTTTGATATTGTTCGTCAAAGTGGTCAAGGAAAATTCCTTATTTGCATGTGTTCTAATTGATATAGGGGTAGTTTCTACTTTGTTGTAGGCTTTGCCTCCCATAAGTTTTGGCAAAGATGTAACTATACTGTCGTCAGCCAAAATCAAAGAAAACTGAGATATAAAAGCGTTTCTAGCCTCATATGCCTTGTAAACGGTCTTTAAGTCTTTCCCGCAAATGATTTCATCAACCTTGATTCCTTCTGAATCTAATTGATCAAATAAATCATCTTCTGAAACTTTCTTAATATCAGAATCCTTCAAAATTAATAAAACTTTGAAATCCTTAACCGCTGTTGCACTGGCTTCTTTCCAAGGCTTGTAAAACGAATGTTTGACATTTAGTAATTTCAATTTGAATGATTTGGAAGTACCGGTGAATGATTTATTATTTACTACGATTAATTGCAGATCTTTCTTCAATTCTTCTTCATCATCTTCCAATAGGTTTTTCTTACCGTTATTTCCTTCTTCATTATTTTCATCTTGTGGCTTGGAAGTGAATTTTATAAGCTCGTTGACAGCTTTAATAACTCTTTCCCTAGGAATGGCTGTGGAAGATTTCTTTTCAATAACCTTCTTCTTTTCTTTGCTTGGTGTACTTACAGGCGTAGATTTCTTTGAGTTACTCTTTTTAGCCATTTTATACTTTATAGTCTGGAACGTAGGTTTATCTGCCTGCTGTCTAATATTTCTTATAAAACAGACACTATTCTTTATGCAGTATACAAACGCTTTTTGTTACTTTTCAAAATTTGCGATGAGCTCCAGTGGAAAAAATTTTTTCAGGAAATTGTCTTTAATTTTTTTAGTATGAAGTGACATCAACTTCACATTTATTGACGCAACGGTGAAGCACAGAATAGAATAGTAATTCTTTAATGGTATATTCTAGGTTTTTGTTTTTTATATAGTTATTTATTGTTTTATTATTTTTCCCATTCTTCTTTCCTGAAATAGAACACAAAAAAGCTACTAACAAAGGATATTAAAGGTAATCTGTGACCAGCCCTCATTACCAAAAATAAAGTTTGTTCAAGTAATAGAGTAGAGAAAACAAAGTGGAAATCATAATGGTTAAATTTAAATATTTTTCTTTTACTTTTCTTATTTCACCTCTTGTGATCTTATCGTTGATTTTGATATATTAGTTTCTGAGTGGATGAATATCCATAAAGGGTAAAACAAATAATAAGGTAAAAGGGAAGAAAAAAAAAAATAAAAACTAAAATCGTTTTACAAAATAAATACGAATCTTATTTCAAATTGAGGAATTTTCCACAAATAAAAAAAGGACAACAAATTACAGACGTTGTGTGGTAGCTTTTTCCTTATTATTAAGAAGAGCTTGGAAATAGCTCTTCCTTTAAGGGAACGCCCAATTCTTGTCTGACATCCTTCAATTCATCCAAGTAGGCCTTGTATTGGTCTTCATTCTCCACCTTGTATTTCAAAGCCTCAAATACTCTAATTGCGGTAGGTAAGTCATTGACTCTTCTGGCAGCCCTCAAAGCTTTTTCAATAACAGCAGGAGCAGGAACTAAATCATAGGAAAAACAGTTGTTGAGCACTCTTTGCACTTCAAACAAATCATAGGCTTCATCAAACTCCTTTTCGTATCTTGCGGTGAATTCCTCAAAGGTTTCTTCATCATGTGCGTCAGAATACTTCCTACTTTGAATAAACGTATTTTTAGTCAATCTAGTTGCATGATAAGCACCAGGTCTGGCTCTCAATAAAGTTCTATTTATAACTGGATTTCTGAATATGGCCCTTGATAACATTGTTGTATATTTATTAGTTTATGTGTCAAATACAATTGTTCGGCTGTTTATCTCCGCTACTAAGTCTCAGAAGTGATACAATTTTTCAAATTGTAATAATAAATAAGTGTGCTAAAATGTGGATGAAATGTAAAGAAATGAGGTAACCTTGAGATCTGGCACCTTGATAAGCAAGAGCAATTGTTGATCTTTATTAATGCTTTGACCGGACCAATTAGGTCCCTTTTCATAGGGAGATTCAAAGAAAGCTGTAAGCGGCGGAAATAACGCGCGGGGCCCTGATTGGCTCGTATGGAGCGATACGGCCATCAGTATAGCCTAACACCAACTTTTTGATTGGAATTTTCTGTTATTATTCTTGGATAAAATGTATACTTATACTAGTCTAAAGAATTGTTATATTAGAGGTGTACTTCTTTGCCCGTAGTAAAGCCCAGTAACATATAAAAGTTCAGTCCGGAAATAATCAACCATACTATGATTGCGAGCACGGTGACGATCATTCCATTGCTCATGTCTTTGTATTCTAGAGCAGGAGAAACTAAGCTGCGCTCCTGTGAGCTGCTGCCTATGCCCATTTCTTCGAGCTCAATGGTCTCATCATCTTCGTTTCGGTCGGCCACGGAGTTTTTGTCTGTAGTTCTTGAAAGTTCTTTGGTACGGTTAAGCTGTACACGCATAATCTTCTTGCTTGAAGTGAAGTAAAGTAAAGGTGCAGAAACAAAAGGCAGCAAGAGAGAAAGTACCACTTGGGAAGCATTTAGTGCACCAGAGAGGCCGCTACGTCCAGCTACAAGCACTAAAATCAAACAAGGCGTGATGGCTACCGCTCTTGTGGCGGATCTTCTCAATGCCGGAGAAACAGTCCAATTTAAGAACCCTTCACTAACCATTTGTCCACTCAACGTACACACGATACCGGCACTCTGTCCTGAAAACAACAATGCCAGCACGAATACCGTTCCCGCTCCCTTGGAAAGAGTACTACAGAGTAAGTTGTAAATAGAAAATAAGTCAGCTTCCTCAGCATTTTGAGTGGACCCGTATAGTGTAGCGCCAGACACGATAAGAATGGCACAATTGACAAATAATGCCACCGTGAACAGCGAGATTAGTAATTCCGTTATAGTAAAGTGCAAAGTTTCACTGATGGCCTCATAGGATGGCCTGTAATTATCGTGATTGTTATCCATATCATTCGCGTCTGGCAAGTAATGTCCGTTTTTGATATCATACTCTCTTAATCTTGGTTGAACCACACCTGACCCCAAATATAATGAATGAGGCATTACCGTGGCGCCCAGAATTGCCAGACTTAAGTATAACCCATCACCTTCAAAAACGGCTTTACTGGGTAAGAACCCAGAAAATATTTCTTTGGCAGGTCCCAGTTTGGCATAAAACAGTTCAACAGTAAAGCAAACTACGGTAAGAACCACCAATAAAGAAACAAAAGCTTCAAATATTCTGATACCCTTCATGGAACCGTTAGGTTTGTAAGCTAGCAGAACAATTAAAACGTCTACCACAGTAAGTATCACACCTAGGGCGAGAGGTATATGGAAAAGGATATTCAAAGAAATAGCGGTTCCTACCACTTCTGCCAGATCTGTGGCAATAATTGCCATCTCCGCCAGAATATAAAGAGTAATGTTAAGTCCAAAGGGCAAATGTTTCTTACAATTTTGTGCCAGATCTAGGCCAGTGACAGCACCCAATCTGGCGCAGAGGTACTGCCAAAAAGCAGCCATGAAATTAGAAACTAAGACAGAAAATAAAAGCTTGTACCGATGAGCAGAACCCGCTGCTACAGCTGTACTATAGTTACCAGGATCCATGTACGATACAGATACCATCAAACCAGGACCGATGAACCTAGCATATTTTCTCAATGTTCCGATCATGCTCTGGGATGTTGAGTTTGGCTGCAAAGTTGTTCTTCGACGCGACTCATGAGTGGTATTCACGTCGGCATACGCATCGTTGACACTATCATTATTTGTTTGGGATTCATCGCTCCATTGAATAGGTTCATATTCTTGGGACGTCATCAAACATAAACGCTATACGGAAAATTAGTGGTTAAATGGCAATAGAGATGTGCTAATATTAGTATCAAAACAAATAGTTGTTGAAGAGGGTTTTCTAAACGGTTAAACGCGTTTGATGGTTAAATGACTAGAAGCAAAAGGAGACTGATTCTGAAATTTAATATGATTTCTTTTTTTTCTGCTGTTTCTCTTCTGCATTATTTTCTTCCTTCGAGAAAGAGTATAAGTATGTTTAAAAAGGTCTTCGTAAGCCACGCTAAAGCACCCCGGGTGGATTTTTCGCGCCGGGCGGGGTTAGCAGCACGCAGGATGGAAGAGAAGAGAAAGGATGCTACAAACTTGTGGTTCATTCTATACAAAGTACTTATATGTATATATACATACTCGATCAGCATTTCACTCCACACACCCTGCGTGTGATAGTAAAAAGCTAGAAAGCAGGTAAGCAACAACCTACGATTTATTCAGAAGCTTCTTGTAAGGAAGAGGTTATTTGTTCAACAATTGGTCTGATAATGTCCTTCTTGTTTGGAACCATATGTCCACCAGGGTGTTCGTAAGCCAACACCTTTTCCTTATTACCATTTTGCGCCTTCAAATAAATATCGTACAGGTACTTGGATCTGACGGATGGGACGGCTTGGTCAGAAGCACCATAGATGAAGATCATCTTGGTCTTCATGTCTGGTTTTACCGCAAATGAGTCTCTGAATTTTTCGGTTATTCTCAATTCTCCAGGATGTTCTGGGTCTGGCTCGGTGAAGGAATAGCCGGAAATGACTACACTTACCTTGAATTGTGGATGGTCTGGAACTAACTCTGAGATCTTGTTGGTGATGATAGAGGACAATGCGGCACCTTGAGAGAAACCGACAATGCCGTCGTATGGGCCATTGGCCTTGATGTGATCAACAACAGACTTCAAACCTTCTGAGATATCCAATTCGTGAGAGATTTCGCTGTGATAGAACCAGGCTCTGTTAACATCCGCATCTAGGGTGGCTTGCCATTTTTCATCATCCATTTCAAATGGCAAGTCCTTCTTTTCTAAAAGGACTGGTGCATCAATATAGTCACATTGGACATTAGCCTTCTTCAATAATTTTCTAATACCAGATGATTTTTCGGAGAAAACTTTACCGTTTTGCAAGAAGCCGTGTAAAAATAATAATTTTGGAATTTGTACAGTCATCCTTCGTTTATTACAAGCTAGAGAGTTTCAGATTTAGCTGCTACTTTTACTAGAAAATTAAGATTGGCCGCGTACATCTGGCATTTTGCACCTTTATGGTTTATATACAATATACATTGCAGCCAAAAACATTCGAAAACTAGAGAAAAAGAAAGAAAACATGCGAGAATATGCAAAAATGAAAAAATGCAAAATTTCTTTTTTCTTTGGCCTATGCGTGTTGCCTTTTGAAGATCCGAAACAATCTATCACCAATGACGTAAGCGGGAAAAGATTATGCAACATCCAAAGGAAAAAATATGCAAAAAAATCAATCATCCCATGCATACGGCGACTTGGCTCTCAGTCGGGCACCGTATTTGGTAAACAGAAATGGGACAGGAATCATCGCTACGGTCACCATTGCCAAGAGAAAGCCGGCCCAATTCACTCCCATTGACTTGTACATCTGGAGTCCGAAAAGAGGGAAGACACCGGCCATTATGCATCTCACAAATGTGTTACAAGCCATTCCAGAAGCTGCATATCTTCTATAGGCATCCACTGTATACGCAAAAACACCGGTAAAGACGAAATAAACACCTGAACCGAAAATTGCACTGCCTATAATTGGTGCAATCCAATGGACATGCTTGTAGCAGGTGAATGCAAAAATGAAGAGCCCAACTGGGGTCAAAAAGGCGCCGTAGAACAGAGGCTCGAATCTCATTTCGGGAGTCTTGACGCCATTATTTCTTTTGACTCTCCACTCAAACGTTTTTTGGAATAACAAGCAAGTAGGAGCCGAGAGTATCATGCCGACCATAATACCGATATAGGAGCATGCAATCTCCATGGGCCCAAAGTTGTAAAGTTTCTTGAACACATAAGGAAACGCTACGAAATATAAATATATTATGGCAAGTTCCAATCCAGTATAGAAGCAAAGCACACCCATCATTCGGTCTCGAAGTAACAGGCCAAAGGGTCTTTTGGTTGAGAGAAAGATTGCGGAAAGTAAGGAAGTCTGTTCGCGGGTGACTTCCAGGACAGCATAATACCGTTGATCATTTTTCTCTTTCCTCAATCTCTTAGCTTTACGTATTAACAGCATTGGTTTGTAGGTTTCAGGTATGGTAAAGATGATCATAACGAGACAACATCCAGAAGTGATGAGAAGTGTGATAAATGTCCATTTATAACTTTGATGGTATAAGGCTCCACCAATGATTGGTCCTAAAGAGGGCCCCAAAAAGGCCGATGTAGTGTATATTGCCATAGGAATACCAATTTGGTCTTTGTCGAATATATCGGCAATGGCGCCGCCAGCCACACTTAGAAAGGCTGAACCAAAAAACCCGGATAGAAATCTGCCAAACATGACACCCGTAATGGTCTTGGACCAAATGGTCAAACACTGCCATATGATACTGAGCGTAAGGGCGTATAAAAATGTGATCCTTCGTCCATATAGTTCACTTAGTGGAGACAGAAATAAAGGTCCTATACCGAGCCCAAACACATAAAGCGTAATTCCCAGAGTGCTGACTTCGTGCGAAATATGAAAGTGTTCGATTATGTGCGTTGAAGGAAGCGTCCAGCTGGACGAGATCATCGTAATTACCATCGATGTGAATGTAATTAACGAGGAAATATAATACCGGCGGGCGGTGCTCATATGCCGTGCTATATCTTCTGGGTCCGCGATGTCCTCGTTGAAGGTCACTTCATGCGATTGTTTGCCGTCATTTTTTCGTTCACTGGTCAATTCCAGATCCAGTTTTGCGGCTTTGTCTGAGTTTATTGAACAATGCTCTTCTTCAGTAGATGTCAATGCCGATGACTGTGCACTCGCTATTTGAAATTCTGCAACCATATCCTGTTGTTATATCTGCATATATATGTTCTTAGTATACAAGGTGATACCATACACCAAATGTAAGGCAAATATGCCTTTATATAGGGTCCAGGTGAACGTAACGCATCTAATAACAAGTGTTATTGCTTGACCTAATAATCTGAGATGGTCGCTTCACCGGTAGAAAAATTCTCTGCGTATTACTAATCTCAACAATAGCCAACACTAAATCCGTAGGACCGGCGAAAAGCGTGCTAATCTCCGCTTTATTGCCGGATCCGAAAGGTGTTTCTGGCATCAAGATGTTATAAATCACGGAATTAAGAGAAGGATATTAAATGTGCCATTGCATTTTATTGATATTTCCACTCACCCAGAGGGATAATAATGATCAAAACAGATATATAATTCAGCTCCACTTTTACCTGCGCAACATGACATTTCCAGAACTAGCTTACAATTCGTACACCGGTCATAATTGGTTTATGGTTTCCAATGTAGGACCAATTTTTAGAGATAAATACTGAAGCAAATATTGGATTTCTTCTGTGTTTCACACGAAGAATATGAATGAACCATTATTCCGGCTTTTGTTTCCTACAGCAAGATGTAAGTTATCTGGTTTGCTTATTACTTAGAAAAAGGGCTCCTGCTGGTGGAGGTAAATTAGATTATGCACCTATCGGCGGGTTAGCGTTGGGCCGTAGCCTTTTGGTCGCTTGCATTTACCACGTATTTTTTCCTTTCAATTTATTATAAGCTTAGAGATACGATTTCAAGGCGCAGCTCTTCTGTTAGCAGTTTTCTCTACGACTTTGTATGAGGTTCATCTCATTTTGTTAGCTTCTATTCACATACCTACTATAACACTAATCCTGCTATGGTTCAGACCCAAATATCTTCAACCCCTGCCATAGGAACTGTAAAAAATAGATTGTAATTCAAAGTACCTTCAGAAAAAAAAAGTTATATACGGCGCATACTACACAGTACGCAATGTGTCACTTGGTACCGCTGTTCTTATGTTCGTTTAAACAAGATCTCGAGGTTTGAGTCAATGTACGAGATTTTGAAACCATGAGGGATGTGCCCTCAAACTTTATGATCTGGTTTCTTTTTTTATTTATATCGTTTTTATGCTGGGTTACGTTGTTGTTTTATATTCCTTGTCTAGTATTACGGTCAGCAGAGGCCAAATCCTATATGCATTATATGTGGTTAGCATTGACTCCTTAATAGAACGGCCAGTTATCAATCAAATTGCCTATAAGCATGGATCACTAGCGGCTAGTATTGTATTGCATTTGGAATAGCCCTCTTCGTTGAGCCACAAAGATATCTTGCGGAAATGTGGCTAAAGCAACTTTTGATGATTGCTGGGAAACGGTTTGGTAAACTGCTGAAGCAATTGTTGTACACAATACTTCTGCTTTTGGCCCCATCTGGATTTTTCATTTCCGCTTTTGCCTCAGGTGCAACAATAATTATCTTTGAGCATCGTACCACCAATACAAAAGGATATGATCGTTATCATACAGAATTTTTCATGGATTTTGCATGTTTCGGTATAACTTTACGTAGGTGAATTATTGAAGGGCTTTGTGATAGGTGTGGATGTACCTGCCGTGCGTTGATGACCTTCAACTGATCGGAACAAATTGCTATTACATGTAAAAATCTCATGTATGAGCGAATCTTTTTGTGTTATAGGCAATCACCTAGAAAAGCTTGGAAATTGGTCCTGAGTTTTTTGTTGATGGTAAGTGCATTTTTTTAGTATGAAAGGTTTACGATATTAGCTGCTAAGTTCTCCCTTGCCCTAGTGAATTACGTTTTTTTCGATTAAAAGGGTTGGTCCCGAAATTGACCTCTTATATGTACCTCAATGGCAGATAGCATCAAATTTAGACTACGTCATCAACCAAATTACACCCTATGAAAAACATAAGATTATAAGCATGCGTTTGTGTAAAGGTCATACCATTTTATACGTTGACGCAATGGTGCAAATAGAAAGGTTTACGAAAGCTCTTATTCCGCTTAGCGCAATTCTATTGTTAATTTCAAGTAAAAAGATAAATATCTCACGTCCTTATATTATCTTTGATTAAAATTTCACGATCAATGTAACGAAAAAAGGTCGCAAATATTTCTTTTTCATCACTCTGATTAAACAATGGCATCATGAAACGCTCATTGGATCGTTACACGTTCTCATTGTACATATGTATGATTTAGAACAGCTTGTTCGCCTGATCTCCACCTTATACCCTCATCTTACCGCAGTGCGGTTTTACGCCTCATGTTATTTTTGCCAGCTTTAATAACAACATCAGTAATATTACGTTATTGGATCTTCCACTCCGGTTCGAGGAAAAAAAGAGAGGAGGAGAAACGCATAAGCTACAATAATGAGTGAGTTAACGCTTTAATTTGCTCAGTGATCATTGCTAGCCGGATATTTGTGTTTTTGTAGAACCCAGCCATACCTAATCATCTCAGTATATTATCTGAATTCTTGACTCAAAATATGGATTTTCTCGAACGTCTCACTTCCAATCATCCCATCAAATGCTGTGGATGAAAACATTTAAAACACGGGCAAGAAAAAATGAGTATAGTATAGTTGTGGCCAGTTCTTGTTGTACTAATGCACTTGCTTTCGTATCAAAGTTGAAGAAGCACTGAAAGAACAACAAAAAATTTATTAAAAGCAAAAATCATTCTACGTTCAACGAAAATGTAAGGCAAATATATCTTTATATAGGCAAGCATAACCGACGCTAACTTTGTTCGAGCTTCATCAACGTTATTAATATCGTAGTTATTCCGCTTTGTCTCAATAAGCTTTTGCTTACTTGAGAAAAAGAACGAAGTTTCTGTTTGAGATTTTCCTTCTCATTTTCTTTGAAATTTAAAGGAGAAATATTCAGCTCTATACATTCTTTGTTCGAGTATGTTACACATCACCTTACAATGGGAACATCCTATGATGACATACTTCTTCTCGATGATTTATTTTTTTTCTCAGCAAACGCTGTTTTCTAGGCGGTGAAAAACGGGAGTCTTCATCCCACATTTTTTGAACTCGTTGTGAAAGTTTTTTTTCGTACTCTTGGACTTGGCTGTGGGAGTTTGACACATTTTTTTATTTTTTTTCCGTTTTTTTCCCTTTTGTTAGCGATCAAACTTTTGACTTTATGAGTAATCTTAGCTAATCATTTAGAATTATCTTCAGGGAAGCTTATTCAATTCGTGATTTTTCTTTGAGGGTTCCTGTTCAAGCAAGCCAAATTGCCCTCTCAGCTAATACCATGTCCCGTGAAGTACTGCCAAACAACGTTACCCCATTGCATTATGACATTACACTAGAACCTAATTTCCGTGCTTTTACGTTTGAAGGGTCATTAAAAATTGACCTGCAGATTAATGATCATTCGATAAACTCTGTGCAAATAAATTACTTAGAAATAGATTTCCATTCTGCACGTATTGAGGGTGTCAATGCCATTGAAGTTAACAAAAACGAAAACCAACAAAAAGCTACTCTTGTCTTTCCTAATGGAACTTTTGAAAACCTAGGACCTTCTGCGAAGTTAGAAATTATCTTTTCCGGTATTCTAAATGATCAGATGGCGGGATTTTACAGGGCTAAGTATACGGATAAAGTCACAGGGGAGACGAAGTACATGGCTACTACTCAGATGGAAGCCACAGATGCTAGAAGAGCCTTTCCTTGTTTTGACGAACCAAATTTGAAGGCGACTTTTGCAGTAACTTTGGTCTCTGAATCGTTTCTGACTCATTTGTCCAACATGGATGTCAGGAATGAAACAATCAAAGAGGGTAAGAAATATACAACTTTTAACACGACTCCAAAGATGTCTACGTACTTAGTAGCATTTATTGTAGCTGACCTGAGATACGTGGAAAGCAATAATTTCCGTATTCCAGTAAGAGTTTATTCTACCCCAGGGGACGAAAAATTTGGTCAGTTTGCAGCCAATTTAGCTGCTAGGACCTTGAGATTCTTTGAGGACACCTTCAACATAGAATATCCATTGCCAAAGATGGATATGGTGGCAGTTCATGAGTTTTCTGCTGGTGCTATGGAAAACTGGGGGCTAGTGACTTATAGAGTTATTGATTTGTTATTAGACATAGAAAATTCGAGTTTAGATCGCATTCAAAGAGTTGCTGAGGTTATTCAGCATGAACTAGCCCACCAATGGTTCGGCAACTTGGTCACCATGGATTGGTGGGAAGGCTTATGGTTGAATGAAGGTTTTGCCACTTGGATGTCTTGGTACTCTTGCAACAAGTTTCAACCAGAATGGAAAGTTTGGGAGCAATATGTTACTGACAATTTACAACGTGCTCTAAATTTAGATTCATTAAGATCTTCCCATCCAATTGAAGTTCCCGTTAATAATGCGGACGAAATCAATCAAATTTTTGATGCTATTTCTTATTCTAAAGGATCTTCTTTATTGAGGATGATTTCCAAATGGTTGGGTGAAGAGACTTTTATTAAAGGTGTGTCCCAATACCTGAATAAATTCAAATACGGTAATGCAAAGACCGGAGATTTGTGGGACGCCTTAGCAGATGCCTCTGGCAAGGACGTTTGTTCGGTGATGAACATCTGGACAAAACGTGTTGGTTTTCCAGTGTTATCTGTCAAGGAACACAAGAACAAAATCACATTAACTCAACACCGTTATTTAAGTACCGGTGATGTTAAAGAAGAGGAAGATACAACCATATACCCCATTTTGTTAGCTTTGAAAGACAGTACAGGTATCGATAACACATTGGTATTGAACGAAAAATCTGCTACTTTCGAACTAAAGAATGAAGAGTTCTTCAAGATTAATGGTGACCAATCTGGTATTTTCATTACCTCTTATTCTGACGAAAGATGGGCTAAGCTATCCAAACAGGCAAATTTATTATCCGTAGAGGATCGTGTTGGCTTAGTCGCAGATGCAAAAGCCCTTTCTGCATCTGGCTATACCTCTACTACTAACTTCTTGAATTTAATTTCTAATTGGAAAAACGAGGATTCATTTGTTGTTTGGGAACAAATCATTAATAGTTTATCCGCTCTGAAATCTACTTGGGTCTTCGAACCAGAGGATATATTGAATGCTCTAGATAAATTTACTTTGGATCTAGTACTTAACAAACTTTCTGAATTGGGGTGGAATATTGGCGAAGACGACTCCTTTGCTATCCAACGTTTAAAAGTGACCCTTTTCAGTGCCGCATGCACTTCTGGCAATGAAAAAATGCAATCGATTGCGGTAGAAATGTTTGAGGAATACGCCAATGGGAACAAACAGGCCATACCTGCACTGTTCAAGGCAGTTGTTTTCAACACCGTTGCCAGACTTGGCGGAGAAAACAATTACGAAAAGATTTTCAACATCTATCAAAACCCTGTTTCGTCAGAAGAAAAGATTATCGCTTTGAGAGCTTTGGGCAGATTTGAAGACAAAGAACTTTTAGAAAGGACATTGTCTTATCTGCTAGATGGTACAGTTTTGAATCAAGATTTTTACATCCCAATGCAAGGCATTAGAGTTCATAAGAAGGGTATTGAAAGGTTATGGGCTTGGATGCAAGAACACTGGGACGAAATTGCTAAGAGATTACAGCCAGGCTCGCCTGTGTTGGGTGGCGTGTTGACATTGGGTTTAACTAATTTTACCTCTTTTGAAGCCCTTGAAAAAATTAGTGCGTTCTATAGTAGAAAGGTCACTAAAGGTTTTGATCAAACCCTGGCTCAAGCCTTAGACACTATTAGATCCAAGGCGCAATGGGTGAGCAGAGATCGTGAAATCGTTGCTACCTACTTGCGTGAGCATGAGTATGATCAATAGCTTTTTTTTTTCACGAGCACCTACAACACAAATATATACATATGCCAATGAGTCAAAACCACGTGTAATTAATAAAGAGATTACTACTTGCCTATGTAGAAATATAGTAGCTAGCAGAAAATGAATCTGATAACATCTTCATTGACACATTTCCAAGTATAGAGAACTTTCTTCTGCTTCCTTTCGGAAGGACTGAGTGAATATTGACTGGCGTGCGTCATAGCGAGATTTTTTCATCTGATGATGTATGGAAAAAAAAAAACTTTTTTTTGAATAATGGATGCATCGAGTGACTTTCATTGTTGCGCACGTTGCTTTTCCAAAAATGGTATTAATATAGGTGTTTTATCTCTTACTTCACATTTAACTGCTTGTTAAATAACCCCAGTGTTTTCTTTTTTTTGGATGAATAAGGAAATCAACAGCTGGTACACGCATATACACATATACCATGACCATTGATCTAGCTTCTATCGAGAAATTCCTCTGTGATCTGGCTACTGAAAAAGTAGGACCAATCATCAAATCCAAGTCCGGCACTCAAAAGGATTATGACTTGAAGACTGGCTCCAGGAGCGTTGATATTGTAACTGCTATCGATAAACAGGTCGAAAAGTTAATTTGGGAATCGGTAAAAACCCAATATCCAACTTTCAAGTTTATTGGAGAGGAAAGTTATGTGAAAGGGGAGACCGTGATTACTGATGATCCTACCTTTATTATTGATCCAATTGATGGGACTACAAACTTTGTTCATGATTTTCCATTTAGCTGTACCTCTCTTGGGCTCACAGTAAACAAAGAGCCCGTAGTAGGCGTTATATATAATCCTCACATTAATCTTCTGGTATCCGCTTCTAAAGGAAATGGGATGAGAGTTAACAACAAGGACTATGACTATAAATCAAAATTGGAATCTATGGGTTCTCTAATACTAAATAAATCCGTAGTGGCATTACAGCCAGGTTCCGCTAGAGAGGGAAAGAATTTTCAGACAAAAATGGCCACATATGAAAAATTACTATCATGTGATTACGGTTTTGTTCATGGATTCAGAAATTTAGGATCATCTGCAATGACAATGGCATATATTGCTATGGGGTACCTTGATAGTTATTGGGATGGTGGTTGCTATTCGTGGGACGTGTGTGCTGGATGGTGTATTTTGAAAGAAGTGGGCGGTCGTGTAGTAGGTGCCAATCCAGGTGAATGGAGTATTGATGTCGACAATAGGACATATTTGGCTGTGAGGGGAACAATTAATAACGAAAGTGACGAACAAACAAAATATATCACAGACTTTTGGAACTGTGTTGATGGCCATTTGAAATATGACTGATCGTCAGCACATTAGGCCTAATATAAAATGTACGATTAAAATGACAGTTATTTGAATCATTTTAGCTGATCACAGGGATATAGAAGGTATTGGTAGTAATAATAATAATGATAATAATAATAATGATAATAATAAATAATAAATAATAAAGCGATAGATAATGCTCATTGATTATAGATGTATAAGCAACCGTCTTGGCCAAATAGTCCAAAAACGCCAACTAGAGGCATCCATCCTTCACCTCCTCCAAACCTTTCAGCTAAATGCAAAGCTTTCTCTAAACGATCGGACTCTACTGGTTTACCTATGCTAAAACCACGAATACATAACATACCCTGCTTCTTCTCTATGTTCAAATGAGGGTTTGTTTCCGTTTCTACCATTTTTCCTTCTAATGTTGTACTTAGTGTTCCATAACATACAACGTTATCGTCCACAGATTTTCCAAAAACCCTATAGTCATAAAAATTGGTATGTGCCACAGGTCCCATGATAGCGTAGGGACAATATAACTCGAGGACTACACGGGATCCTAATTGAGCTCTTATTTTATTCAATTGTTCAGTACTTGGGGTGATTCTTCGGTTAGTCTTTTTTAGCTGAGGAATTTTTTCAGGAAATGTCGAAATAACCTCAGCATCTTTCACATTATCTGCCAAATAAACGCATCTTAATTTTTCAAGAGAATGTGGCTCGATTCTGGCAATTTTCGTAAAAATACCCTCGCTCAGTAAGTTCGTGGCCCAGGATAAGTAGATTTTATTCAGCAGCCCACTTCTAGAATTAGAATCAATTAATTTGACAACATCCTTTGTTTCGGTAAACAGTAACGTAGTTTCTTGCAACGACTCGCAATCTATCGTTGCAGGATTGATGAAAGATGCAGACCCACCATGCAGCAAAACTGCAAAAAGCTTTCCCCAAATTTGCAGGCTTGCACTAGAATTTGCCAATTTTGTCGAAATGGTTAGGTATTCATTACTATTCAATTCATTTCCCAAGGGGAACCCTTTGATGAATTCCGCTATATTACTCACCAGACAGATTTGATTAAAACTATTAGTTCCATTCCATGGTGAAGTTACGTATGCAAAAAGTTTCTTATCATCAGAGTTGTCATCTGGCGGGGTGTATTGGTACTCTGTATCCTTGGTAAAACCGTCGATAAGTTCTTTCCAAGTGATAACATCACAGTTCGCATCAAATTGTAGTGATTCGATAGGATCATCGCAAACAATAATAAGCTTGTACCAATCCTCGCTACCGTTTAGCATCTTAAAAGACTTCCATGAGTCGATGATCAGGACATCAACATCTTCTAGTCGTTGTCTAGGAACAGCTGGCAAGAAATGAGGTATTGAACCTGTTCTTATAGAGGTCATCATGGAAGCCAAGGAGAGAGTAAAACCCTCTACGGTAGCAATAGAATTAGCTATACCGATATTTTTGAAATTCTTATTGGAAAGTTTCGGAAATATGCGCTTGGCCATACCATTAAGTTCACTCAACGAATAACTTTTTTCTCTTCCTGTAAATTTAATTATGTTTTTTCCCTTGGAAACTTCCATTATGGCATTCCAAACATCACCGAAATTGCCATTTCTTATTTTGTATTTTAAAGATAGCCCTAATCCTGTCGTCAATGGGAATCCTGTGGGCACTAAAATGCTTCGATAATATGCTGTTTCATTTTCTTTACGAACACTGGATATGCTAGATTGCTGTGACAAAGCCACCCCTGTTAAATCTCTCTTAAAATCAAGTAGAAAAGAGCTTAGCAACCAGTTGGCGCCCAGCACAATTAACAATATTGTTATTACCAGCTGTAGTAGAAAAGACCAATTCATTGCTCATCAACTTTTGCCGCTTGTTTAACTGTCTTTCTTTCTAACGAAAGAACTTTCTATAGCTTAATTGAAAAGCACTTGAAATGCTTAAAACTTAACCTATGTTGAAGCTATAAAGGTGTTGCAGAATGATTTCCATTCAATGTACTTCTCGAAGTTGCTGTCGTTTATGATACGATACATATTAGAACTTTTTCATTCTTAACGACGCGCAAAGAAAAACGAAAAGCTAATGACCAAACCAAGGGTCCTAGGATTCTCATTAACATCAATTCAAGGCAATCAGTTACAATATTTATAATAAAGTAATTCGTGCTATGTATCCTTTTGCCAAGTAACTTGCCAGAAATTCCGTTTATCTACTTCATCTTATCGGTGAAAAAATATACACTGGGCTCTTCTACACACGCCTTCTACCGCATATCCTTTAGAGTCTTGGCTTCTTGTAATTTTCAATCACGGTTATGTTCCGTGATACAGACACGTCAGAGTATTCCTATATATTCCGACATTAACCCCGACATTTCAAACAACCGTTGTTCAGCTATAGAAGGAAGCGTATATCTATGAGATTATAGGCTCTGGTACCATCTAATGATATAAATTTCATGGAACTTTTTTATTGCAAGTATTTTATTTAATTTTATTTTCATTTTTAATGATCGCGATTATTCTGTTGGAAATAACGTTCTGATGGAGATTGTTGGTTACGTTGCCACTCACGTAAGAAGTTCAAAGGATAATGGCAGAATTTTCAGCTGATCTATGTCTTTTTGACCTAGATGGTACCATAGTGAGTACAACAGTGGCCGCAGAGAAAGCATGGACCAAGTTGTGTTACGAATACGGTGTTGATCCTTCCGAGTTATTTAAGCATTCTCATGGTGCAAGAACACAAGAGGTTTTGAGAAGGTTTTTCCCTAAATTGGATGATACAGACAATAAAGGTGTTCTTGCTCTAGAAAAAGATATTGCCCATAGTTACTTGGACACAGTAAGCCTTATTCCTGGTGCAGAGAACTTACTGTTATCGTTAGATGTAGATACTGAGACTCAAAAAAAGTTACCTGAAAGGAAATGGGCTATCGTTACCTCTGGTTCTCCATATTTGGCATTTTCATGGTTCGAGACAATATTGAAAAATGTTGGAAAGCCCAAAGTTTTCATTACTGGGTTTGACGTGAAGAACGGTAAGCCTGATCCCGAGGGTTATTCAAGAGCTCGTGATTTATTGCGTCAAGATTTGCAATTAACTGGTAAACAGGATCTGAAGTATGTTGTCTTTGAAGATGCACCCGTGGGCATAAAGGCCGGTAAAGCAATGGGCGCAATTACTGTGGGTATAACATCCTCGTATGATAAGAGCGTTTTATTTGACGCAGGTGCAGATTATGTAGTCTGTGATTTGACACAGGTTTCCGTGGTTAAGAACAATGAAAACGGTATTGTCATCCAGGTAAACAACCCTTTGACAAGGGCCTGAGTAAACAAAAATGTGACAAAAGAACGAATATATATAGATGTAAAACATATGGACAAGCAAAAAGTCGAATTATGTATGTCATTTTAGGTACTGAAGAGGTAAGATTTTTTTTGAGTTTTTCTTCGAAGATGGTTGTGTGGTTATATGTTAATCTTCCTTAGCGCAAAACACTTCCATCAACTGTATTTCGTTGGAATGCTTTGTATTCAGTTTTGTATCATTATCTTTAATCACAATTGCGTCAGGATGTAAGAACTACGTAATGATCTTATTATTTCTCGTAGAGAATAGTTCCGTAGATTGAATACGCTCCGTCATTATTTTTAAATGTGGGGAAGGGGTAATTCTCGAGGATTTTTCAAAAACTTAAAATGCGCTGGCAACATCTTCTTTGGTGAAAACAAATGCTAAAAGGAGACTAAGAGTACTTTTTGCTATTCAGTATAGTATTAGCCAACACGTTATCGATACATTTACTGCTATATACATAAAAAATTTACGTCAAAAAAATAAAAAAAAAAAATGCCACAATTTTCAGTAGATCTTTGTCTTTTTGACCTAGATGGGACTATTGTCAGCACAACAACTGCAGCGGAAAGTGCCTGGAAAAAATTATGCCGTCAGCATGGGGTTGATCCTGTTGAGTTATTCAAGCATTCCCATGGTGCAAGATCACAAGAAATGATGAAGAAATTTTTTCCAAAATTGGACAATACCGATAATAAAGGTGTTCTTGCGTTAGAAAAGGATATGGCAGATAATTATTTGGACACAGTAAGCCTTATCCCTGGTGCAGAGAATTTATTGTTATCGTTAGATGTAGATACTGAGACTCAAAAAAAGTTACCTGAAAGGAAATGGGCTATCGTTACCTCTGGTTCTCCATATTTGGCATTTTCATGGTTCGAGACAATATTGAAAAATGTTGGAAAGCCCAAAGTTTTCATTACTGGGTTTGACGTGAAGAACGGTAAGCCTGATCCCGAGGGTTATTCAAGAGCTCGTGATTTATTGCGTCAAGATTTGCAATTAACTGGTAAACAGGATCTGAAGTATGTTGTCTTTGAAGATGCACCCGTGGGCATAAAGGCCGGTAAAGCAATGGGCGCAATTACTGTGGGTATAACATCCTCGTATGATAAGAGCGTTTTATTTGACGCAGGTGCAGATTATGTAGTCTGTGATTTGACACAGGTTTCCGTGGTTAAGAACAATGAGAACGGTATCGTTATCCAGGTAAACAACCCTTTGACGAGAGATTAAATAAATAAGGACATCGCAGAAGCACGAATATATAGATAAAATTGTATGTAAAAGCAAAAGTTGATTGAACTGCGTATGATTTCTTATAGTGAGTATGAAATTTTTTTTTTTTTTTTGGTTATCTAACTTATTTTTCTTTGATACAGATCGTGTGGTTGAACAACCGCGCCGAAGGCTTGATCAGTGGGCTGATTACCAGACATCTTCTTGGTATCTACCTGAAGTCTTGAGCATCTTGATTAGCTCTGTTGCTTCATCAGTGGTAATGGATTTACCACGGGATAAGATGCCAACCAATGCGGTTGACACACCCTTGGCCATACCCTTTGCATCACCACAGACGTAGATAAATGCACCGTTGTTAATCATTTCAAATACTTGGTCTTCGTAATCCTTTAATTTATCTTGAACATAAACTTTTTTGGTGTTTGGCAACCTGGAATGGGCCACGACCATTTCGAACGAACCATCCAATTTTTTGGCGTATTCTGGCCATTCGTCCTGGTACAAGAAATCATCAGTGTTACGGGATCCATAAAACAGTATATGCTTACCTAGCGAAACGTTGTTACCGCCCTTCTTTTGTGATTCGAGGAACGCGACACGCTCTCTGATAAACCCACGGAATGGGGCAACACCGGTACCTGGACCGATCATGATAACTGGGGTGGAAGGGTTGGAAGGCAGTCTGAAGTTAGAACGACGAACGTGGACGGGCAATTTGTAATTGGCGAAAAGTTTACGTGGGCCATTTAAATCGTAGTGAACAGGTAGGTTAGTTTCGGCAATGTTAACATTGTTTTGAGCCAATTGAATGTTTCTTAACAAGTTAGTCGTAACACCAACAACTGGAGGAGCATCAGGCAATTCTGGGTTAGGAAAGTTTTCCACAATGGAGGTGACATGGACGGTTTGCTTTTCAGACAGAGAAGAGGAAGAGATAGAGTAGTAACGAGGAGTCATTTGGGGAACTGATTCGACCAAGAATTGCATGGGTACGGTGTCCCATTTGGCGCCATCAGACAAATATTTCAGAGCATCTGCGATGTTGAAATATTTGGAGGTTATCTCGACGGCGAATTGGTCCTTGTCTTTCGAAAGCAGAGTCAATTTTTCCTTAACGTCAGCGTTGGGGGCGAACTGAATCAAAGATGAAAACAATTGTCTTGAGACAGGTCCTGTAATTTCCAAATAGTGTTTAATAGCAGCGCCAATAGTAGTTGGCGTTGGGAAGGGCACTTTGACGGTGGGATCCAGGGGCTTCAAGTCAAAAATGGTTTCAGGGTCCAGGTTGAATATGGATAAGAACTGTTCGACCTTTTCCAATGGGTTGGAAGGCCAAACAGCAAGATGGTCACCAGTGGAGTACTTGATGTTAGAGCCGGACAAGTCAAATTCAGAGTGGATGCAATTACGGTCATTGGAAGAGAACAGTTCGCGAGATTTCACGATGGGTGCAATAAACGGTTGAGACAAATCGAAGGGACCCAATTGGATGCCGTCTGCGTTGCGGTTCAACTGATGCGAGGGCAAATAGTGAGCAGAGGGTTCACCAAGCGACACGGAGTCAGTGATTTCGTTCAACACAGTGTACTGGAATTGAGAGGTGAACTTGGCTTCCTGTTCGTCCAAATGCAGTTCGTCTTTCAAAACCTCCAGGATGGAGTCCTTCCAGGCCATGTAATCTTCGTCTGTAGTTCCTGCACCATCATCAGCTTCACCGAGCTTGCCTAGTCTGGTAGCGCCCGCGGCGGAGAGATGCTTCTCGGCCTTCTTGGCGGCACCATTAAAGAATTCATAAGTAGAATTTCCCAGACCAAACATATTATACCTCAGGTTCGATAGTGCACCCGCTTCCGCATTACAAATAAAGTCTTCAAAGTTGACCGCCCCGTCGGGGAAGTCTCCTTCACCATATGTAGAGATAAAAATCGAGACGATGACGGGCACATCGTTTAGCGACTCAAAGTCGTAGTTCTCAACATCTGCGCACATCACGTTTAGGTTGAACTTGGCCACCAGCTCCTTGGAAAACTTTTTGGCGTAATCCTCGGCAGTCCCAGTCTGCGACGCATACAACACCAAGTAGTTCTTGTTGTTTTCGGTCACCACCTGAGCAATGTCTCTGTTGCCCGAGCTAACAGCTGTGATATCTCCGTCATCGGACATCAGCAGTTCCTTGATGGAGTTTCTCTTTACGTACAGTAGCACGGCAAGCACTAGCCCCGCCAGGACAGTGAAGTCGGTGTTGTCTATTCCAAACGGCATGATATGTGCGACAGTAGATCACTTGAAAACCGCGGTCGTTGTCTAGCGTAGCGGTGACCACTACAGGAACGCAAACTTAAGCTACATTGTTCACCATATTATACTATATATATAACCTCGCGCTGAGCTTTACAGGTGCGTTTGTCCTCGAAGAACGAAAAGCAGCCCGAAAAAAAAATGCAAAACGATAAAAGCTGGCTGGAGAACAATAGCGGGTTGACCGCTAAACGAGCACACACGTGATGTGTCGTGAACTGTGATCGTGGTAGTATGATGCTAGTATGTAGTGATGGCTGCATGGTACCAGCGGTGACGTTCGGTAGACTCTACTCTCCTTTGTTCCCCCGGTGTGCCATCTTTTGAGTTTTGCGTGCGTTATCTACTGGGAGCAAGGGTCTGGCTCGTACGCATAGAGGCTGAGGACGAACAGTGTGCGTTTGCAGGCGTGGATATAGAATACATAGCTATATAGATGGGTGGTGCGCATGGGAAAGTGCAATTGAGCGAAGGAAGGGGCAAGTGGACTGTAGATGTCGCCGCGTGATTTTATCGTTGTTTCTCTTCTTGTGTTTTCTTATGCGTTAGTATGCCAGTTTCGCGGTGTGATTCCCAAAGTGAAATTTTACTGGAAGAGCAAATCTTGTAAGTCGGCGCTCGAAAGCACAGTAGCAATCCATCATGGGAAAATCAGCGTATGTAAAGCTGGAGCGTCCTTCGTGGCGCATCGGAATTTCTTCAATTGAACTACCTGTTGCTAACAACAGTTTTTTTTTCTCTCTTTTATGTATATAGCGTTATATTCGTGGAAAGAGCCACTCCCGCTACACTAACGGAACTGAAGGATGCTCTCTCGAATAGTATCCTGTCCGTGCGAGACCCTTGGTCGATAGACTTTCGGACGTACCGGTGCTCTATCAAGAACCTACCCGCGGACGTCTCCAAGCTCATGTACTCGATAACGTTCCACCACCATGGCCGGCAGACCGTGCTAATCAAGGACAACTCAGCGATGGTGACGACTGCCGCAGCGGCGGATATCCCTCCGGCGCTGGTGTTCAATGGCTCATCTACGGGCGTTCCTGAGTCCATAGACACTATTTTGTCGTCCAAGCTGTCCAACATCTGGATGCAGAGGCAGCTCATCAAGGGTGATGCCGGTGAGACGTTGATCTTGGACGGGCTCACTGTGCGACTCGTCAACCTCTTCTCCTCCACTGGGTTCAAGGGTCTCCTGATAGAACTGCAGGCGGACGAAGCGGGCGAGTTTGAGACCAAGATTGCAGGCATCGAAGGACACCTAGCTGAAATCCGGGCCAAGGACTACAAAACCTCATCCGACTCGTTGGGGCCGGACACCAGCAACGAAATATGTGATTTGGCGTACCAGTATGTTCGTGCCCTGGAGCTGTGAGTTCTTACGAATGCTTTTTCTTTTTTTTTTTTCTGTTTGTATATTGCGGTGTATACGTATAGATAGATAGTCTAAGTAGTAATCTTCAACCTTATGTATCTCGGCTCATGCAGTGAGGAAATCCATGGATAAGCCCGGATTGTAGTCATCGTCGCTGTCGCTGTCGCTGTCGCTGGCGTCCTGTGTTTCCTTCTGTACAGGTTCTTCTGTCGGTTGAGAGTCCTCTTCAGCGTCTTCCTCCTCCCTTGCATTGTCAATAAACTTGTTCAGTGTACTTGTATGCTCAAGCGGGCGGGGTTCCTGGTGTAACACCTCGTAGCCCTCTGGTAGGTCAGCCTCTGTCATGGCAACGAATATCGTGGGAAACTCGATCACTGTGGTGTTCTTCAACAATTCTCCGATGCATTTCTCATGTATAGCCAACTCCACCAGTTTTTTTGAATCCATTATATGCGTTGTGTTGTAAGGGAACGTTTTCGTGTAGAATTTGAGCCCACTCTTCTGTAGGATCTGTGTTCTTTCCTCTTTGGTCTCCGAACCGTCTTCGCCCTCTATGCAAGAGCTTGTTCCAGCCAAGCGATAGAATTCACAGCATTTTTGGAAAACGTTCTTGCCCATCCCTTGCACCAAAAAGTCTGTCTCTTTGATACGGTGGCTGACATGTTTGAAAAGCTCCTTTTTCTCACCCTTTTCCTGCATAGGACATAGAATCCACTCCACGCTCCATACAAATAGGTCCATCGTTTTGTCCCACTTGCTCCTGTTTTGCGATGATCGCTGCATCCCCTTGGGTAGCATCAAACAGTTCACCCCCCTCCTAATTATCCTCTGACACTCCGTGCTATCACGATCATCCTCATCTATATCGTATCTTCTCTTCTTGAAATTAGAGTTGTGGCCGCCCACAGGCCCCAGAACCCGCTTGTTCTTCATTCTAGCATCCATCTTTTGTACATGCACCATTCGCTTCAACTGCGTCAGATAGTTGTAGTCCCTCTGGACATAAGCATTTCGTTCGTGCTTGTCGTCGTCCGCCTGTTTCAACGCCTCACTCGATATATACTCCTTAGGATCATGTGTTTGACCTGAGCAATTGTCCCTTGTCTTGTGCTTCTTGGAACACTCCAAAGAGCAAGTTTGCACCAAACATCTTGGACACTTGTATTTGAACTCTTTTATTCCGCATACACCACACAACACCGCCATACTTGCAAATTGCCATACCCTTCCTATTAACTGGACTCCTATTCCAGCTCATCTCATCGAATATGAACTTTGACATCCACTATTATTACCGCGAATTTTTTTTTTTTTTTTCAATTTGTTACCCTGCCTTGGGTATCAAAAATTTCATCTCTAAAAGGGAGCGTGATAGATAAAGCAATCACACCTTAAACAATACATTTTTTTTTTCCTGCAATCTCCAAAGTGTGCACAGGTATACAAAGCAGAATGGTATGTGCCATTACATTACGTGTCAACACTTCTGTCTCTAACAAGCGTTCTTACTAACATGAAAAACTTTTTTAAAACTGTGCTCTCTTGTTGGACTGGTACCTCGTGACAAAGGTATTGGTTTTTTCATTGTTGCTCAGAACTATGTATTATTCTCTTTAGTCCCAAAAAAACGGAATTGCCACCCTACTACAAGCTGAAAAGGAAGCCCACGAAATAGTATCAAAGGCTAGAAAGTACAGACAAGATAAGTTGAAGCAAGCCAAGACTGATGCAGCCAAGGAAATCGACTCATACAAAATTCAAAAAGACAAGGAATTGAAGGAGTTTGAACAAAAGAATGCCGGTGGTGTTGGGGAATTGGAAAAGAAAGCAGAGGCTGGTGTGCAAGGTGAATTAGCTGAGATTAAGAAAATTGCAGAGAAGAAAAAGGATGACGTTGTCAAAATTTTGATCGAGACTGTCATCAAGCCTTCTGCTGAAGTCCATATCAATGCCTTGTAATATTGCATTACATTCTAGTTTTCTAATCATATATCTTTTTATAATATAATACCAATAGAATAAAAATGTATAAACTGACATTGCATTCGGTCTTTACGACTCTCGCTTTATCCATTCAGCCTTTTTTTTTTTTTTTTTTCTCTATCTGCTAAACGAGTAGTAGTATAATCAAAAATGTGTTATTTAGTATATCGGTTGTAAAGGAGAAAGTATGGTCTCTCTATTTTTATTTTATTAACGAAAAATATTAAACGCCGATGGGGATTACTATATAATTATAATAGTATTTGCAAAATATAGAATTCTTTTCACAGTTCACGTTCAGTTTCTCCTCTGTTTTATCGAACGTTTATTCATCATGTCCAAGGTCTATCTGAATTCAGACATGATTAACCATTTGAACTCCACAGTTCAAGCTTACTTTAACTTATGGTTGGAGAAGCAAAACGCAATAATGCGTTCTCAACCCCAAATTATTCAAGATAACCAAAAACTGATAGGCATTACAACACTAGTTGCCTCAATTTTCACTCTGTATGTTTTGGTCAAGATAATCTCCACCCCAGCAAAGTGTTCCTCGTCCTATAAGCCAGTCAAATTCTCCCTTCCTGCACCAGAGGCCGCTCAAAATAATTGGAAGGGCAAGAGGTCTGTTTCCACTAACATATGGAATCCTGAAGAACCAAACTTTATTCAATGTCATTGTCCCGCCACAGGTCAATATCTAGGTTCTTTTCCATCGAAAACGGAAGCTGACATAGATGAAATGGTTTCTAAGGCAGGCAAAGCTCAATCTACTTGGGGCAATTCTGATTTCTCAAGAAGATTGAGAGTTTTGGCTTCTTTGCATGATTATATTCTAAATAATCAAGATCTTATTGCGAGAGTAGCGTGCAGGGATTCAGGAAAGACAATGTTAGACGCATCGATGGGTGAAATCTTGGTTACTTTAGAAAAAATTCAATGGACTATAAAGCACGGCCAAAGAGCGTTGCAACCTTCGAGACGTCCGGGCCCCACTAATTTTTTCATGAAGTGGTATAAAGGTGCAGAAATCCGTTATGAACCACTGGGTGTGATCAGTTCTATCGTTTCCTGGAACTATCCATTCCATAACTTATTGGGTCCAATTATTGCAGCATTGTTCACAGGGAATGCCATTGTAGTAAAATGTTCAGAACAAGTTGTCTGGTCTTCGGAATTTTTCGTCGAGCTGATCCGCAAATGTTTGGAAGCTTGTGATGAAGATCCAGATTTGGTTCAGTTGTGCTATTGTTTACCTCCAACTGAAAATGATGATTCCGCAAATTATTTCACCTCTCATCCTGGTTTCAAACATATCACTTTTATTGGCAGTCAGCCCGTAGCGCACTATATTCTAAAATGCGCTGCCAAATCATTAACACCCGTAGTTGTGGAGCTTGGTGGTAAGGATGCGTTTATTGTCCTAGACTCAGCTAAGAATTTAGATGCTTTATCTTCTATCATCATGAGGGGTACTTTCCAATCATCCGGTCAAAATTGTATTGGTATTGAGAGGGTTATTGTCAGTAAGGAAAATTATGATGATTTAGTCAAGATTTTGAATGACCGTATGACTGCAAATCCACTACGCCAAGGATCTGATATTGATCATTTAGAAAATGTTGATATGGGGGCAATGATATCTGACAACAGATTCGATGAATTAGAAGCTTTGGTTAAAGATGCTGTTGCAAAGGGAGCTCGTTTACTTCAAGGTGGTTCCCGCTTCAAACATCCAAAATATCCACAAGGTCATTATTTCCAACCAACTCTTTTGGTGGATGTCACTCCAGAAATGAAAATAGCACAAAACGAAGTGTTTGGCCCAATTTTAGTCATGATGAAAGCTAAGAATACTGACCATTGTGTACAACTAGCCAACTCTGCGCCATTTGGTCTAGGTGGTTCTGTGTTTGGTGCGGATATCAAGGAATGCAATTACGTCGCAAATAGCCTACAAACTGGTAATGTAGCCATTAATGATTTTGCTACATTCTATGTTTGTCAATTACCATTTGGTGGTATCAATGGTTCAGGTTACGGTAAATTTGGTGGTGAAGAAGGTCTTTTGGGTTTGTGTAATGCCAAAAGTGTCTGTTTTGATACTTTGCCTTTTGTCTCTACTCAAATTCCAAAACCATTAGACTACCCTATTCGTAACAATGCTAAGGCTTGGAATTTTGTAAAGAGTTTCATCGTAGGAGCTTATACAAATTCCACATGGCAAAGAATAAAGTCACTGTTCTCTTTAGCTAAAGAAGCCAGCTAGTTCACTTTAGAGGAAGCAACAAACTTACCAATAATTTGGTATTTATTATTATATAAAATGAACTTTTTATGTACAAGATTTATGATTTTTTGATTCTATACACGTTACAAAATTCCTCATTTTACAATGCTTTTTTCAACTTTCTGGAATTGGTCATGAAGCTTGTTCACGTAATCCTTATGCAGTTTTTCCAAATCCCTCTCAGCTTTTCGAACGGCATCATCCTTTTTGAAACTTTTGAATTCCTTTAGAATACTGCCTCTGATAGTTCCTAATGAGTCTTTTAGCGATGACTGCTTATACTCTTCAAATACTCTCTTTAAGTCTTTAGCTACTTTTAACCGGGATTCTGTAGTTGGTGGTGGTAACGAAACTTTCAATTGCAAATCGTTATTTGGGACCCTTTCAGGAGTTAAATTCAGGTTCGCAGCAAGCACCCCACTGATCACAGTTTTCACATCTTTGGGGTCGAAAACTGTTATTAAAAGTGCATTTTTACCTTTCAAGGATGTGGTAGCAATATCTGTAAACTTTCTGTTATTTTTGAACACCAAACTATTGAATACCTTAGGATTAAAATTTCCCTGTTTTATTTCATTCATTTTCTGTTTTTGAACTTCTAAAGTTTTTTTGAATTGAGTTTCTGCCTTTTTCAGCAGTTCATTCACGTCAATTTCATCTTCTTCGACTTTCTCAGTAGGGGCAGAACTTTTTTTCTTCAAAATTATGAAAGATTGACTAAAAGAACGATTAAATAGACGAGGAACGGTAACTGGTCTACAATTTAATCTAGCTGTGGTTAAAATCATCATTTCTTGCTGTTATTTTTCTTGTCAGGGACTGCTCGCCGAAGTTTCCATCTTTAAGCTTACGAATGGACGTATTTAATAAATTGATGTTCTGCTTTCCGGACGGGTCCTTATGCCAAAAACAGAATGAATATGCGGCGAATGAATAGCAACCTGAATAAGTAAGTCATGACAGAATATAGAACGGGAATTTGGACGGTTGGTTCAATGAATATTTTTAAGCTATTTACCTAGATAAATTAAAATTGTAAAACTAAAAAAACCTAATGAAGTAATCAAAACCCTTTTTTCGATAATCTAACATTTACATGAGTTGATGGATAAAATGACTGCATTCGTGGTTCTGTTCCACAAAAATTTTTTTATTCATAATTCGATGGATATTTGAAATCAGTCAACTCGTAGAAGTTCTCCTTTGTGTTTCTAATACTGACAAATCTGCTTAAAATGTTTGGACCACCAGCCTTATCGTCGGTACCACTCATTCTTGCGCCACCAAACCATTGCTGAGAAACAACGGCACCAGTACACTTATCATTTATGTAGAAATTTCCTGCGCTAAACTTCAACTTCTCATCTGCGTACTCAATTGCTTTACGATCTTTGGCAAAAATAGCACCAGTTAAGGCGTATTGACTCGTATTATCGATAATATCACAGATTTTATTAAATTCAGTATCTGGATACTCGTAAACAGTTAATATAGGGCCAAAAAATTCTGTTGACATATATGGATGATCTGGTCTCTTGGCTTTTATGACTGTGGGTCCGACAAACCAACCTTGGCTTTTATCGTATTGTCCACCGTAAAGAATTTCCAACTCGGGGTCTTTCTTTGCATCTTCAATTACTTTAACTAATTTGTCGAAACTTTGTTCATGGATGACAGGACCCATAAATCCCCGCAAATTCCCACCAGAAATTGGACTTGCGGATGTGTTCATTGGGACAACATTCTGTGACTGCAATATGCCAAACATATCGGATAAGAATTCTTCACTTTTTGACTCTGGAAGATATAACCTGGAAGCGGCAGAGCACTTTTGGCCTTGGAACTCGAAAGTGCCTCTAATAGTAGAGAGTACTGCATGTGATATATTTGCACTTGGGTGAACTAGATGGAAATTTTTACCACCTGTCTCACCAATAATACGGGGGTAATCTCTGTACTTCCCTTCAACAACGCCACTTTGTATTTTGCCATACAAACTCTTGAAGACATTTGTAGAACCGGTAAAATGCAAGGCACCAAAATCTTTATCAGCTAATACCTGGTCAGTAACTTGAACTGGATCACCTGGAATGAAATTTATGACACCCTTTGGCAATCCCGCTTCTTCCAAAACAGTCATCAATAAGTAATTTGAAAGGGCAGCGGTTTGTGAAGGTTTCCAGACAACTGTATTACCCATCAAAGCTGGAGCCCCAATCAAGTTTGCAGCAATAGCAGTAAAGTTGAATGGTGAAACAGCATACACAAATCCCTCTAAAGGTCTGTATTCAGCTTTATTCCAAGTACCATCCGCTGACTCTACGGGTTGTTGAGCATACAAGTCTGATGCATACTTGACATAGTATCTAAAAAAGTCAGATAATTCCGTGATACAGTCGATTTCTGCCTGATACACATTTTTTCCCTGGCCCAGCATTGTAGCAGCTAACATGTCATAACGATACTTGGTGGAAATTAAGTCAGCGGCTTTCAAAAAAATTGCAGATCTGTCATAAAACGGTAGATTGTACCAATCCTTTTTGGCATCCTTGGCGGCTTTTACAGCATTCATGACATCTTTTTCCGTGGCTTGTGTGACGTTTGCCAGTACTTGTTGATGGTTCGCAGGGTTAGTCTGCGGGAAAAGCGCTCTTTCATTATTGTCATATATCCTTTCCCCATTGATGACCAGTGGCACTTCTAAAGAAGAACTTTTGAATTTCATCAAGGAAGCCCTCAGTAAGTCCCAGTCTTTTAAGTCTGTGTTTCTAAATGGCTTAACAGGTTCATTTCTTATGTGCTTGGGGGGCTTGATGTGTCCCAGTTGTGAGAAAGATCTCTTGAAGTATATAGATTTGAGGCACCTTGCTGATAGCATAATTCCTGTGAATTTGAATTGGCCTTCTATACAATATAGATTATATTAACTTGTTTGTATTATTACATATTTTCCATGGATATACTTCTGGAGTAAAGTCAGCTGTCCTGTCACCCTTATATAGTAGGCCTATCTAATTTTTGTCGGCTTCGGAGTTGGCTTCCCGAGATGTCCGATGGCGTAGATAAGCATTGTTACTGTCCCAGATAGCACAATCTATTGCTTAAGTAGGTGTGAGTCCTCTCCAGATGCTGTCATAGATGAGTGTGTTTCTTCTGATGTCGGCGATTTCGGTGAAGATGGCAAGGGATATGTTTTGATGCCATTGCCATAGTAGCTCTTGGCTCTTACAAAACCCAGTAAGAAATTCGAACTGAAACACCAAGTTATCACACCACAAAAAATAACAAATAGTGTTTTCCAGTTTAATGGATCTATGAATGAGTTGATAATGTCTCCGAACAATTTTGCGCTCAACGTTGATCTTGCACGGAAAAAGATATCGTTATTTCTGTCCATACACTGTTTCCATATAGCACATTGTTCGCCCAGAGCCGGCAAGCCAGGCGTCTGGTTACAACGATTTGTGAGGTACTGCTCTTGACAAATTCTGGATTCGTACTGCAGTTCATGTTTTCTTTGTTCCCATGTGGATTTCAAGTCCTTTTGAAGCGCTATGATAAATGAGAGTATAAAACTAAAAATCACTACCGTAGTGATCGCATTGAGAAATAACTGTAAATATGACATTAGGGCATATGACGCTCTTGATGCCGGATGTGAATTGGGTGACCATGGTTTAGGCAACTTGAAAGCTTCATTTTGGTCGTAAAATTCATCTATTCTATTGTGATTTGGTTTAGTAAGAGAATAAGTTTTAATGCCGTCCTTATCCGAATAGAAGTAGTTGTGTGTATTGAATGAAACTTGAATTGGTTGATATTTTGATCTTGATCTTAATTCCCTCTTGATTATTTCCGAATCGAACGCATTTGCGTACTGGCTTGACTTGTGGTTGCCAAGTGATGATTTGATCTCATCTTCGACTTCTTCATTTCCGATTATGTCTTCACCCTCTGCGTTGTTATTCGAACTTTCATTGTCATCTTGATTGGCCGATGGTGGTAATGGCACAACACCTTCAACTTTAGTAGCTGCGGCCACACCTAAATCGGTCGGTGATAATAATGCCTTTATGACAGTTGAACGATGCGGTGAAACAATGTTCTCGACCTCTTCTACACTTTGGTCTTGGCTTTCATTCTTCTCTTGCTTTTGTCTTTCTTCTGGGGTAGCCTCGATTTCTTCCACCACGGCATTCTCAGTCGCTTCAGTATGAGTTTCGATTGGCTCGTTATTATATTCTTCTTCAAAACTTGTATCATCAACCTCATCTATTTCCATTCGGTCATCTTCTTCCTCATCAGCTTTAGCAGCACTAAAATCCAATGTATTTCGCAGAGGTGATGGGCTCGAGGGAAAATGGGGCATAAATCGGTTGATAAGCTGTGGTGACAAAGTTGGCCCCTGCTTAGATATACTTAGGTCGGAGAGGCCTCCTAACTCCTCGTCAACGTGTTCCATTCCGCTAGTGAAACTGTCTCTTATGCTCAAATTTTCAAAACTTTCCATATGGAAGATCCTATATAACGTTATAATACAACTACTCAATAAGCAAGTATTGCGATAAACAAGCGACTATTTGATGAGATGCTATACCTTTGATGAAATTAAGGGCCCAACTTGCTTTTGTTTCTTCTATTGTCTTAGGGAATTTTGCTCTATTTCATCTAAAGTTTTTTTTTCTTTACTTTTTGTTTTCGCCAATACAGGCGTCGCAAAGTGCAGCAAGAATATTTAGCGAGTTATTTGCTTCTACTTAGATCGGTGAACAAGTTGAAATATTCATTGAATGTCATATCCTCTGTACCAAGAGTTTCCTTGTCAGTGATGTCCAAGGGAATAATTTTGCTTTTCAAGAAACGGTCCTGACTGCCACCGGTTTTAGTTTCAACATATAATGGCTGCGGAAACCTTTGCAAGTCATTTAAAAACTTGCAACAGAGCTCGCGACCTTCTTTTTCCAAAAGTTTTCCCCTTCTTAAAACTAAGTACGAGCCACCATCTACACAAATGGTGGTTTTATCATCTTGAAGTATCTGGGCTCTTGTTAATGGGACATCCAACACGATCCAGTCGTGTTTCAAATCACTGTAACTCCAGATGAAAGGTTTGCATAATGAAAGGCATGTGTCTTTAGAAGCGTTTATTATTCGGTGAAGAAAAAGGTACCTTTCATCAGGTGAAGTATTCCGAACCGATAGAATTGGAGACCTATATATATGATAACACCACTGTATCAGATTGACCATATCTACGTCTTTTCCCCGGATTTGATTTGGTAGTAGAAACAATTGCTTCATCAATTCTTTAGTGTGCTTGGATGAGTAAGCAAAGCTATCGATAATTCGTGAGGCTATCTTTTTCATTGAAAACACAATTTCATTTTGTGCCCCAAATGATCTATTGGCTTTTGGCAATAAGAGGGTTTCAATTCTTATGTATTTTTCCGTTCGATTTTCAAAAGTGGTTTGAAACTGTATAGGAGCTTCAGCTGAATTGTGACCTAGTGAGATTTCTAATGGTAGAGAAAGGTTTTTAGGGTTTAAGCTATATTTTGGGAAGTCCTTAACGACAATAGCGTTCTTTGCAGTCATTATCTTTGAATGACAATTATAAATGGCATTATGGTCACGCAAGTTCAGGTACTTTTGAAAAGACATTGCGAATCTCTCATCATTGAATGAATCAAACTGAGAAACTGCCATTGACGAGGTTATTAATGGACTCATTTCGAGTATACCGATTTGATCCAATGAAGCTATAAAGAACTCATAGATTAACGTTTGGTTTGCAAATTTTTCAAGCATTTTCTTGTAAAATTTTGTCGAACTTTTTGATAGTTGCAATTGTGAACTTTTGGATTCAAAATGGTGGTTTTGTCTCATGCTTTCACCACGTTCTCTTGACATAACTTTGCCGCCACCCTTAGTACATGGACCATTCAAGAATGAAACTATATGACAGTAGGCTGACAAACTGCTCTGAGACGCCAGTACGGATGAAACGAACAACGCTAATCCGGTGCAACGCTTGTCCCTTTTAGAACTGATATTCGCTTTGTTTGCAATCTTGCATATTTCCCGTAGCAATTTTCTTAAAGAACCCTGAGTAGATTTATCAAACCAGTATGATTCTTGATTGATTTCTGAAATTTTTTTCTCGAAGTAACTGGCATTTAATTCATCAAGATTATAATTGGTCATAAATTCATTTATTGAAAACACAGCATCACGTTTGTGATTCACAGCATTGTGTAAAATCACATGACCTGATTGCTGAATAGTAATTATTGATAGTGGCTCTTGTTGTCTTGTGATGTAATTATTACATAGAATGGAAACTAAATAATTTAGCTCATGAGGATCGCAAATAGCGTCTATAATCATAATGGTCCGCCTTGAAAGTATTTCTTTCTTTGCAGAAGTCAATGTATAGGTGTTGGAAGGTACCAGTGGCAATTCAGCATTTGAGTTTGATTGGTTGCAGAATAGACAAGTCCAAACATTCTGTTCTCGTAGGGAACAAGCCATCGAATAATAGGCGCCACATTTGGTGCATTTTAGATTTTGGTCATAGTTCTGCGTCACAGCATCGCTGGAAAAGGGCTCATACAAGAAATTAGTCGGAGAACACATAGGCACTTCCTTGGCCAAATTTTGTGCTAGATTGCAGTATTGTACAAATACAGGATTCAGTACCTGATCACTATTTTTACTCTTAATATTTTTCTTCTTTAAAAAAAATCAGAAAACAATAATGATAGAAAAAAACTAGGAATTCTTGAATTCATATGCATGGAAGAAAAAGGAATAAAGGGAACAGACTTTTCAAAGCGAACAAACAGACCTTAACCGATGGCCGATTTCTTATTGAGACCAATTAAGCAACGTCATAGAAACGAGGACAAGTACGTGTCGGTGGACGCTGCAGACGGATCGGTGTCTAAAATTGAGCCCATCGCAGATTTTGTAATTAAGACAAAACTACTATCCGCTAATGGGCCGGAAAAACTGCAAGATGGCAGGAAGGTGTTCATCAATGTTTGTCACTCTCCGTTAGTCCCCAAACCTGAGGTCGATTTTAATGCAAGGATAGTGTTCCCGCTCATCATCCAAAACGAATGGGAGATTCCTATTATTACATCCTGCTACCGCATGGACCATGACAAGAAGGGGCAGGAGTGCTATGTGTGGGATTGCTGCATAAATAGCGATTGCTCGCGCTGGATATGCGAGGATATCCAGCTGCGAGAGATACTGGTCGAATGGTGCTTGGAGTCATGTGAGATCCGAGATTCGGTGGTATTGTGCAGAGATCGCATTGCATTCCCCAAGATGAAGAAGAAGGGCGCTGAGCTTCCTGCACTAGAGGTATTGAATGATGAGTTACATCAAGATTACAAGGCAAAAATGCATAAAATCATAGAAGAGGAGGCCGGAGACCCGATGAGTATATTGAGAGGAAGGAATGACGATGGCGATGATAATAATGATCCCGACGATGGAACACTACCACCATTGCTCCCTATCGAGAACAAAATCTCCGGAGCCAAGATAGAGGAGATTGATAAGAACGAGATTGCTCACAGAAACCTGAAACAGGCATCTGCACCTGCACCTGCACCTGCACCGCACGAGCAGCAGGAGGACGTGCCGGAATACGAGGTAAAGATGAAGAGGTTCAAAGGGGCCGCCTACAAGCTGCGAATTCTTATTGAGAACAAAGCTCCGAACTCGAAGCCGGACCAGTTCTCTCCGAGCTACAACTTCGCAGAGAATATTTTATACATTAACGGTAAGCTGAGCATACCCTTGCCGCGCGACATAGTCGTGAATGCAGCAGATATCAAGATTTTCCATATCCGCAAAGAACGCACACTATATATATATATATAAACTAACATTTCGAGTATTCTTTTGGTTTTTGTTGTGACTAATACGAACGAATATATAAAAGCGGGAAAAAGGAGAGAGATATGATGTGCATCTATAACAGAATTTTTTTTTTTTTAATCCGGTAAAAAAAAGGGGATATTCTCAAAATTGCGGAGGGAAAGCGATGTTTTCTCTATGTGCTACGTATTCACTCACACTGTAGCCCAAAACATCGTGAATCTTCTCACTGGGTAAGCCCTTGATCTTCGCAAGCTCCAGACTCGTATAATTGGAGCGGACGCGTCCAACAGACTGAATCGGCTTCGAGATATCCAATTCGCCATTGGGTAACCGCTGGCCTATTTTGAGATCAACGCATTCAAGTTCGTGGAAGTTGTCTCGGACTTCGATCACGGCGTTTGGAGTCAGACTAGCCATATCCTTTGACAAAAGTTTATCATAGCTGTTCTCGTCGATGATAATGGCGCCCTTGGTAATGAGCCCGTGCAGAATCCAAAATTCCCTGTTCTTAAGCTTGTGTTTGTTGTCATTAGCCAAGAACTTGGTGTGCATGGGAACATCGTAGCGACGCAACTGTTCGAGCTCCGTATCCTGAAGATCGAGAAACTGCTGCTGTGTGCCGTTTCCGATATGGCGCGGAGGGCGGAAGTGATGCTGAATGTAGTCAACGATCTTCGGGACGTACTCTGGACGGTCGCTCTTCATCACAATAGTCTCGATACCGGCATTAGAGGCGAGGTCGGCGGCTATGAGTTTGGTGCGCATTCCGCCCGTGCCAACCTCGGAGCCTGAACCACTGGAAGTGTTGACGCCCGGAAGGCCCTCTGATAGCTCTGGCACGAGAACAATAGGACGAGCATCCGGATTAGTGCGCGGATTGTCTGTATATAGGCAGTCCACATCTGTGAGCAAGAACAGGAAATCCGCCCCTACAAGAGCAGCGGTAATGGCAGAAAGCGTGTCGTTATCGCCGAACTCGATCTCGCTAATGGATAGCGTATCGTTTTCGTTGACTATAGGGATGACACCCATGGCCAGCAGTTCGTTGATTGTATTGCGTGCGTTATTGTACTGGTTCCAACGCAGTATATCGTTACGCGTGAGCAGGATCTGCGCTGTTTGCTCGCCATACTGGGAAAACAGCATGTTCCAGCGCGCGATGAGACGGCCTTGTCCGACAGCGGCAATCGCTTGCACTTCAGACAACTGCTTAGGCTTGTGCGGAAGGTGGAGAGCGTCCAAACCAACGGCAATGCCGCCGCTGGATACGATGATCACTTTGTGGCCCATGCGCTTAAGGTTCGTCACGGTCTCGACGATTAACGTCATGATGGACAACTTTGGCTCTTTTGTGCTCTCGTCGACGAGCGACGAACTGCCCAGCTTGATAACGATAGTATAAGCTTTTGTCATTACACCCTTCGATATGCCTTTTCTCTTCCTTTTGACGAACAAAATCAAAAACAAAAAAAGTGGTAATAAATAATCATATGCACGATGCACACTCTATATATATATATAAATGAATGTATGCACGAATGTGTATGTGTATGCATACATAAAAGCACATGAAGGGCAGCAAACTTTTTCAAATGCAAAAATGCATGCCCGTTTGGTGCCGTACGGGCACGTGTATTATTTTGCCGGTGGCATGCCACATGGCGAAACCCTTAAAATTACCAACATAATTGGCTAGAAGGCTGGGTGTGATGCGGGGGTGGGGGTGTGCATCTCCCCTATACGTCATTCGACCCTGAAGGAGTTTCATGATGTATGGGTCTCAGCATTGCGCTTGCGTGCCGCTCCGAGAATACGGCGTCTGTCACCATGAAAAACGGCGTATCCTTGACACACACTCATCATTACCAACGCGCTAGTTATACCCAACCATAAGCCGCCTACACCCAGATGATACAGGAATGCTAACACATATGCCATGGGCACACCTAGACAGTAGAATGCGACTAGGTTGATGTACCCACCTATTTTTTGTCTCCCTTGACCACGTAGGCATCCGGCGGTGGACGCATTAAAGGCATCGAATAATTGCATGAACGCAAGAAGAGGTAGTGTGTCCACGACCATCTTCACTACAGCGCTCTCAGTAGAAAATAGACTTGCGATTTGTTCCTTATAACGGCAGATAACGAACATGTTCATTGAGGAGCACACAAAGGACAACAATAAGGACACGCGGCACGTGATCATGCAGCTGTCGTATAGCGACGCGCCGATAAAATTGGCTACACGTGTACTGGTAGAAACGGAGATAGAGAAAGGCACTTGGTATGCAAGAGACGCAATCGTAGCCACAATCGACTGAGCGCCCAAGGCATCGGTGCCCAGATGGGAAGCGAAAATTGTCAACACTTCAAAGCCGAGGAACTCTGCCTCCACCATCACCACGCCGGGAATAGCTAGGTTAATCATCTTACGCCAGTTCTTAAATGCTTGTTCCTTAGGGATGATACCATTCCAGCATTTGAGTGGTCTCTCCTTGTGCTTGGTGGTCATTGCGTATATTAGTAATCCGAGCGTCATCAACCAGTAGTTGATCACAACCGATAATGGCGCACCAAGGTACCCAATCCCAATCTTGTCATTCCAAACAAGTAAGTAGTTCATCAATGCGTTCAAGGGTGCGCACACAAAGAGCACGATTGTGGATGCATGGAATATACCTTGACATTGTAGGAACCTCTTACCACATTCAAAAAGGATGAATCCTGGCACACCGAATGCGGTTACACGTAGATAGTTAGCCGCTAGCGCGCATAGTTCTCTCTCCGGAATCATGAGTGCTAGGATCTTTTCCGACCAAACAAACCAAACATACATCATGGGCAAGAACGCCAAGATGGTGATCACGGCACATCTCTGCACTAGCACACCCACCAAGTGGTAGTTTTTGGCACCGTATGCCTGCGCACACAGTGTGTCCAGACATGTACACAGACCTTGAATAGCAGCAAGACCCGTGATGTTAGCAGTCATAGAACCGAGTGTAACACCACCTAGCTCTTTCGTCCCTAAATGTGCGACGGAGAAAATAGATGCTAGTGACAACGAATTTTGCAAGATAAAGGTGAAGATTAGCGGCAACGCATTCATCGTGATCACTTGCGTTTCTCTCTTAAAAGTTGTGCTGATTTTCTGACCACTCTCGATCGCGCTCTCCCACGTATTTGCAATCTCAGCTGGTCTTTCTTCCTCGTCCGGTCCAATTGCTTGGCCATGTCCGTGACTTTCTATATCTCCCCCACCGTTGCCGTGTTGAGAGAGCAGTTTGTTGTCTATTAGCAGGTCCCGTTCTTCGTCAAGCAAACGCTTACGGTCGTGAGAGTCATAACCTTGTTGCCACGCTTCTTGTTGCAATGTCCGCGAATTGTTGGCATCTAATAACGAATGGTATTCACCTTCCCTCTCCGTCTCATCGTCATTGCCGGTATAGGAAGGTTCTTCTTCACTACCCTCTTGCTCTTCGCCCTCAATTAAGTTTTCTTCTGACTCCTGTGGGATGTAGTCTGCAGGCGTGAAAAGCCCTGCCTTTCCGACACTGGTGGAGTAGATAATCGATGATCTTCTGTCGTTGGTGGTATGACTAAATTGTTTAGACATAGTCTTCTTTCGTCTTCTTCTTCTATCTTCTTCACCGCTAACACAGACTCTTGACAAATCTGAAAAAGTACTCTTTAAGCCGGTCTATCTTCCCTTACCGGATTTATTTCTTTTGCCAGGGTTCTTTACTATTTTGCAGTTATCATAAATTTTTTTTTTTCTTTTTAAGTTGCCGTGCTCTTCTATTTTTTTAGTCTTTTTTTTTTTATTATTTTTTTTTTCATTTCCCTATAATGGGGCTAACCCGAATGCGCATGCATTATTCCGATATTATTACGTCAAAGAATATGTAAATAAACATCATCTCGAACAATAAGCAGAGGAGAACAAGCTCAAAAGTCGAGAGATTTGTTCTTATAAGACATCCCGATGTTCAGGTCGCATGCCTCCGGTAACAAGAAGCAATGGTCTAAAAGATCCTCAAATGGTAACACACCTGCTGCTTCGGCATCTGGCTCTCACGCATACAGGCAACAAACGTTGTCTTCGTTCTTTATGGGTTCCGGCAAAAAATCTGCTGCTGCTTCAAAAAACAGCACGACAATAATTGATTTGGAAAGCGGTGACGAAGGTAACCGTAATATAACAGCACCTCCTAGGCCAAGATTAATACGGAATAATTCGTCTTCCTTATTCTCACAGAGTCAAGGTTCGTTTGGAGATGATGATCCCGACGCAGAATTCAAAAAATTGGTAGATGTGCCGAGACTCAATAGCTATAAAAAGTCTAGTAGATCGCTGTCGATGACCAGCTCTCTTCATAAGACTGCCTCTGCGTCAACGACTCAGAAAACATACCATTTTGATGAGGATGAGACTTTGCGAGAGGTTACTAGCGTGAAATCCAATTCTAGACAATTATCGTTCACTAGTACAATTAATATTGAAGATTCTAGTATGAAACTTTCTACTGATTCAGAAAGACCAGCCAAGAGGTCTAAACCTTCTATGGAGTTTCAAGGTTTAAAGCTCACAGTACCAAAGAAAATAAAACCACTGCTAAGAAAGACAGTATCAAATATGGACTCAATGAACCACCGAAGTGCGTCTTCGCCAGTGGTACTTACAATGGAGCAAGAGAGAGTGGTTAATTTAATCGTCAAAAAAAGAACAAATGTCTTTTACACCGGTAGTGCGGGTACAGGTAAGTCGGTCATTTTGCAAACGATCATAAGACAATTGAGCTCTTTGTATGGGAAAGAATCAATTGCAATTACCGCCTCAACTGGGCTAGCGGCAGTGACTATTGGTGGTTCCACATTGCATAAGTGGTCTGGTATAGGAATCGGGAACAAAACTATCGACCAATTGGTGAAAAAAATACAATCACAAAAGGACTTATTGGCCGCATGGAGGTATACAAAAGTTTTGATAATTGATGAAATTTCTATGGTCGATGGTAATCTGTTGGATAAATTAGAGCAAATCGCAAGGAGAATTCGGAAGAACGACGATCCCTTTGGTGGTATTCAATTGGTCCTGACAGGCGATTTTTTTCAACTACCACCAGTTGCTAAGAAGGACGAGCATAACGTTGTGAAATTTTGTTTTGAAAGTGAAATGTGGAAACGGTGCATTAAAAAAACGATTTTACTGACAAAGGTTTTCAGACAACAGGATAACAAACTAATTGATATTCTAAATGCCATAAGATACGGAGAGCTGACTGTCGACATTGCTAAAACAATAAGGAACCTAAATAGGGATATAGACTATGCCGATGGAATTGCTCCTACAGAACTGTATGCCACAAGAAGAGAAGTTGAACTATCCAATGTAAAGAAATTACAGTCTCTACCTGGGGATTTATATGAGTTTAAAGCTGTAGATAACGCGCCCGAGAGATACCAAGCGATACTAGATTCTTCATTAATGGTGGAAAAAGTTGTCGCATTGAAGGAAGATGCACAGGTAATGATGTTGAAAAATAAGCCTGATGTAGAATTAGTTAATGGATCATTGGGAAAAGTTTTGTTTTTTGTTACAGAATCGCTGGTGGTGAAAATGAAGGAAATTTACAAGATTGTGGATGACGAAGTTGTCATGGACATGAGATTAGTAAGTCGAGTCATTGGTAATCCCTTGTTAAAGGAATCAAAGGAGTTTCGTCAAGATTTGAATGCCAGGCCATTAGCTAGATTGGAACGTTTGAAAATCTTGATAAACTACGCAGTTAAGATCTCTCCGCATAAGGAAAAATTCCCCTATGTGAGGTGGACAGTGGGTAAAAACAAGTACATACATGAGCTCATGGTCCCAGAGCGCTTTCCCATTGATATTCCCAGAGAAAATGTCGGGTTAGAAAGAACTCAGATTCCATTAATGCTATGCTGGGCACTGTCCATTCATAAGGCACAGGGTCAAACTATTCAAAGACTAAAGGTCGACTTGAGGAGAATTTTCGAAGCCGGCCAAGTTTATGTTGCACTGTCAAGAGCGGTAACTATGGACACCTTACAGGTCCTAAACTTTGATCCAGGAAAGATTCGCACCAATGAAAGAGTAAAAGATTTCTATAAACGTTTAGAAACTTTGAAATGACTTGCAACGAATAAATGCATATACTCTAGTTGAAGTTTTCTTTTCTTGTTCTATACAGCTTCGAATACTTGTGAGCCTATCTGTATAATTTAACAGAATCCCGAAATATTCATCTAGAGGCCATCTATTTAGCTAAGCCTACGTATGCGGCGATTTTTATATTATCTTTTTTTTTTTTTTTTATAGAAGACTGCGAAATGTTGGCAAAATGGAAAGTTTCAGTGTTAAAAATAGAAACTGAAAAAGGAGATCTAGCCAGGAATATATCGAAAAAAAAGTGAGGGAAATCAGATCCTACACAAATATTTAGATTTAATTGAAGACCCTGGTCTGCCAGATATATATATATATTAGACGAACTGTGCATTCAGTCAGCAAATCTAGGCCACAGATTTTCTTATTGAAGCTATCAAAATAGTAGAAATAATTGAAGGGCGTGTATAACAATTCTGGGAGATGGCTGATAAGATAGAGAGGCATACTTTCAAGGTCTTCAATCAAGATTTCAGTGTAGATAAGAGGTTTCAACTTATCAAAGAAATAGGGCATGGAGCATACGGCATAGTGTGTTCAGCGCGGTTTGCAGAAGCTGCCGAAGATACCACAGTTGCCATCAAGAAAGTGACAAACGTTTTTTCGAAGACCTTACTATGTAAAAGATCCCTACGTGAGCTAAAGCTTTTGAGACATTTCAGAGGCCACAAAAATATTACATGTCTTTATGATATGGATATTGTTTTTTATCCAGACGGGTCTATCAATGGACTATATCTTTATGAGGAACTTATGGAATGTGATATGCACCAAATCATCAAATCCGGTCAACCTTTGACGGATGCTCACTATCAAAGTTTCACATACCAAATATTATGTGGTTTAAAGTATATTCATTCTGCAGATGTCTTGCATCGTGATTTGAAGCCCGGCAATTTACTTGTCAATGCAGATTGTCAATTGAAAATCTGTGATTTTGGGTTAGCTAGAGGTTATTCGGAGAATCCTGTCGAAAACAGTCAATTTTTGACGGAGTATGTGGCCACCAGATGGTATAGAGCTCCGGAAATAATGTTGAGTTACCAAGGATATACCAAGGCGATTGACGTATGGTCAGCTGGCTGTATTTTAGCGGAGTTTCTTGGTGGAAAGCCAATCTTCAAAGGAAAGGATTACGTTAATCAATTGAATCAAATATTACAAGTTTTAGGGACACCCCCTGACGAAACTTTAAGAAGGATTGGTTCTAAAAATGTTCAGGACTACATACATCAATTAGGTTTCATTCCAAAAGTACCTTTTGTCAATTTATACCCAAATGCCAATTCACAAGCATTAGACTTATTGGAGCAAATGCTCGCGTTTGACCCTCAAAAGAGAATTACCGTGGATGAGGCCCTGGAGCATCCTTACTTGTCTATATGGCATGATCCAGCTGACGAACCTGTGTGTAGTGAAAAATTCGAATTTAGTTTTGAATCGGTTAATGATATGGAGGACTTAAAACAAATGGTTATACAAGAAGTGCAAGATTTCAGGCTGTTTGTGAGACAACCGCTATTAGAAGAGCAAAGGCAATTACAATTACAGCAGCAGCAACAGCAACAGCAACAGCAACAGCAACAGCAACAGCAACAGCAGCCTTCAG
>ERZ794936.158-NODE-158-length-42529-cov-60.817889_pt1 | contig 42529 bp, 26 predicted proteins | sample MGYA00511083_ERZ794936 | MGnify/ENA primary metagenome ERZ794936 (study PRJEB30137, sample SAMN04331409) | food metagenome | isolation source: Y2 must sample point D1 replicate A | place: Australia: South Australia | collected 2014 ... | reverse complement strand
TATGATAATATACTAGTAACGTAAATACTAGTTAGTAGATGATAGTTGATTTTTACTCCAACACTTTTTGAGAAACTGGCGGACAATTTGATAATTGTTAGAATTCCATTGTCGTTAGAAGCTATAATATTATGTATACAGACTATATTATAAATTCTCCTCGAGATTATAAGAATTTACGAAAGAGAATCAATATTTATATGTAATGATATTATTATTTCCTCTTCTACTTTGTATTCTGTCATTCATTGTCTTATTACTCTACTAATCCTTGCATTTTAGCTTCCATTAATTCTAATGACTGCTTCCCATCATTTACGCCGTCACCTTACACCGCATATGATAGTGTATACTGCTGAGATGAATACCAGTCAATAGATGATTCCAAACAATAATAATATATAGTAGTAACCTAAAAAATAGTCAATGCCCGTGGTTCATTTGCCAATAGAACAGTCGATGTGATCAATGTACACGAAAGTCAATATAAAATATCCAAATAGCCAATGGTGTCAGGACGGCTAAGGCAAATGCAACTTTGAAATACTTATTCGGTTTGCATCTTGGCAAGCCGGCCCAGATACTCTTTACCCGTTCAGTAAATAAGAAAACCCTTTGCTTGAGACTTAACGGTACGTATAAAGTACTCTGTCTGTATAATCTTTGCTTTGTCGGTGCCAGTCTGAAGGTGGTTTGCGATTCACTTTCGATGGGCAATTTGTGGGTATATTTTTCGCAAAGTAAATGAACAGAGTCACTTGAGTGGTTGGATTCCAAATCAAAAAAGGACATGTCAGACGTTATAACCGGACTGCGCAGTTCTTCGGCATCAGTTAGAACCATTTAAAAATATTATTTTCACGTAACTCGCTTTATTTTACTGTTCCTCTGGGTGCTTGAAAGGTATTTATGCCCTTAAATTCTTTCCATTTCACTTCTCAGGGATTCAAGGAAATCCCGAATAACTTTGACAAGTCAAATATTTGCCGTGAGTCGCATAATCGAATACCACATAGGGTTTTTGTGGTTCTCGAGCATGGAAGGAAACCGTCACGCATTCTTGGCATTTTTTCAAAGGGTCCAAAAAGTAAGGGCTAAAACAATAGCCGCCAAACTGTTCCTTTTCATTTCTGTGGGAAAGAGAGAAGCAAGAAAATTTCTTGGAGTGAATTCCAACTTGATAAATGGGAGAGCTATGTGAGTGTTGTCTGCACTATGCTAGGAGTTCCGATCGAGAATATGTGAATCCACAAAAGGGAATTGAGGTTATTATGTAGAAATGCTAATTCCATTTTGAGGATTCCTATATGCTCGAGGAGAACCTCTAGCATATTCTGTATACCTCATATTATTAGCCTTTATCAACAATGGAATCCCAACAACTATCTCAAAATTCACCCATTTCTCAAGTAACATGAATAGTACTAAAGAGGAAATATTTTAGGGTTCCATTCCAACAATTTACGTGTTTTTTCAGAATAATTAATTTAAATTGCAGATTTTATTGGAACAGTTGAGTTGAGTTTTTATAATGTTTTTATACACCATTAGTTCATCTTTTTATTAAATAATTTTAATAATTTGTTATCCGATATAGTGTAACGGCTATCACATCACGCTTTCACCGTGGAGACCGGGGTTCGACTCCCCGTATCGGAGTTTTTTTTCTGCTATTACAATTAAAGATTTTTTCAACTATATCTGAGATTGTTGACCGGTCCAAATATTTAATAAATTACCATTTTATTTTTTTTAAAAAATAGTTACATATATACATTTATTAATTATATAACGGTGTTACATCGTATTGTCCATTTGGGGATCGATTATCCCTCCCTTTTTTTTATTTGTCCAAAACACCTTCTTTTTGTAAAATAATTTGGATTTCTGTAGCAAGCTTGGTCAGCGTTTTAGTAGATCCTGTTTTCTTATTGAATTTAATTAAACTTCTACCGTCTCCATTTGGTAAAACCATTATTTCAAAAAGCGTAGATCGTAAAAATAAAATACTGTCATTCACCAATTTTCCTGTTATGATCATATTAGTGATGTTAAACACCAGGTTTTTCAACCCGTATTGCTTCCAGCCTTCTAGTAGTTTATGTAGGCCCTCGTATAGTCTCTTTTCAGGTATTTTGGCATGTATTTCAAGTTCTAAGATTTTACCTTTTGAGAATTTTTTCAAGAGTACGCTGTTAGGTGGCTTTTTTACTGTAGTAGGGGCATTCACTGTGTCGTTATCTTTCTTGTCATTATCTTCCTTCAAGTCATCGTCTGACAGGGAAGCAGCGATTTTCTCACTCTCAGTCCCTTTTTCCGCCCCATCCTCTATGTTTTCTCCGACGCTGCTGTTATTACTTGTAAGGCTCGGTAAGGTTACCTTAGAAGGCTCTCTTTGGTATAGGCCCAACCCACTGGCGTTTTTTCCTTGGAAAGAACTCAAAGACGGAAGTTTCACTACCAGTGTGGGCTCTGCGCTTTTTGATATTGGAGATTGGTTTGGATTTTTATCCTTCATGTCGTATTCCTGTGATATGCCAACGCCTTGAGGAAAGTCGCTCAATATATTATCATTATTCACATTATCACCATCCTTACTATCATCCTCATCATATTGTATATTCCTTGAATCAGTGATACTCTCGGCTATTTCGGGATCTTCGCTCCTACTTTCGTTATCAGTGCTTCCTTGTGGAGGCAAATCAGGATCTTCCTTTATTAAAAATTCGTTTAAGTCTTTGATTGAATCCTTCGCATACAAAGATAAGACTGAGCGCCGATTATTAGCAGTAGTAAAGTGTTTTGATTTCCTCGTGAAATGTGGGACTTCCACATCGGATATCCTACGAGGTTCCATTCGATCATTATATATTAGTGGTGTGGTTGAAACTATGGGAGACTCTTCGATAGGTGCCAGTTCACTTTTCCCTGGCGATAGTCCCCCTCTAACATTTAGTAGCGATCCTAAAAATTTGGATCTGCGTATCGTTTCTATTATTTTCTTTTCAGTATCCTGCAGCAGAGCTGTTTTTTCTTTTAGGTTGTTAGGAAGTGTCTCAGTAACAGGCGTTAATCCGGGATCCAGTCTCGAAATAGGCCTAGTATATGACGAAAGTTGATAACGATTCGTTAGTAAGGTGTCTATATCTTGCAATAGTTCTTGTTGCGAAAATTCGTAATTTATCAACGGGGACGACACTTTGTCATTTATTTTTTTCAGCTCTTTCATTCCATCAGAAACTCCGGATCCAAACTCGTCCTCATTAATCTTCTGTGCATTCACTGATTGCCTTTTTGCTTCCTGAACTTTTCTTTGAAGTTCAGCCTTTTCTCTTTTCGCCAATTCAAATTTCTCAGGCTCAAATATTTCATCAATCAGTGTAGCGAAGTTGGAACTTGTTCTCTTTGCATCCTTTTCAATGTACTCCCAATCATCATCATCTATTAGGTTAGTAAAGTTTGATAATGATTTTGATGTTAGTGAGCTTCTTTTTGTATTAGGCATATAAGATAATCTTTTGCTTGACCGTTTTTTTGAGTTCCTCTTGTGAGGATTCGGGACACCACTTGGCGTTGCTTGGGTATTTGCAGACGCTACGTTAATATGTGTAATTCTTTTACTACTTCTCAAAGGTATTGGAGAACTATCGGTAGGATTCGAGGACAGTAAAAAGGACGATCTCTTCCTGCTAGAAGAGAATTCCCTGGAATGCCTCTTGGATGTACGTCTGCGTGGCGTAGATTGTATGCTTCGGTTGTTCAATAATAATGATGACGATGACGAAAGTGTGCTAGATCTTTTATTTTTTTTGGTTTTCTTTATCTTATTGCGGTTCTTCTTATTCGATCCCCTTACAGAGTCCAGTTTGAAACGGTATAGTAGCGCATATAGAATTTTTTCTTTGTTGGTTCCATTCTCTTTCAGTTTAGATACGATGTCATCGGTGTGTCTACCATGCCAAAGTACCACCAAGTTTTGTAGGATTGAATCATCGATAGAGGCGCTAGTATGGTTGTTCGAGTCAGCCAGTGGATATAGATAGGTATTTTCACGAGGTAAATCTTTGATACTTTTGGAATCCTTAATGGTTTGATATTTTTTTAGCAGTGGATGACTAAGGATGTCTCTGATTTTTATTCTTTGCCTGGGATCTACAACGAGAATCTTGCCGATTAAATCTTGTGCATCTCTGGAAATTTCGGTGTCATTGGGCATTTCAAACTGGCCCTTTTGGACTTTCAATAACAAATCCCTAACATTACCGTTTTCTTCATCGAAGGGTAGTCTACCCGTTAAAAGGGCAAAGAGGATTACACCGCAAGACCAAACGTCGCTGGCAAATCCTTCATAGGGCAGACCTGATACGATCTCAGGAGCGGCATAATGAGGAGACCCACAAGAAGTTTCTAGCAGGTCGGCGTCTGTCTGTAAAGCTGCCATACCAAAATCCGCAATTTTGATATTATAGAAACTATCGAGCAAAAGATTTTCTGGCTTTAAATCCCGATGTACTATTCCTAGCGCATGGCAGTATGAAATGCCTATAATTATCTGTCTGAAGCAATTGATGGCCTCACGCTCGGGCAAGGGACCGTGGTCCACAAGCAAGTTGAACAGTTCTCCCTTTTCGGCGTATTCCAGGATAAGGTACAGGTTATTGTTGGTTTCCCAAACGTCGTAAAGACTCAGAACGTTTGGGTGGCTCAAAAGTTTCATAATAACAATCTCACGCTCGATGTTGTATGGCAGCACTGAATCGTCGTTACTGTGGTTTCCGTTGTTGTTGAAAATGGACTTTGAGATTACTTTGACGGCTGTTCTATGGCCCGTGCGCTCATGTTGCGCAAGTTGGACCTTGCCGGTGCTACCAAAGCCCAGTGTTTCACCAAGCTTCCATGGGCCTATAGTACTCGATGGTTTAGCAGCAGAATGGGTCTCGGTATTCGCTACAGTCATACTGCAGTAGTTCTGGTAATTTACGTCAGCACTATTATCAAGCCTATACACGTTTATTGCACACTATATTATGCTATTCTACGCTGTTGTATCCAAATTTACATCTTCTTTTTTAGTTTTCATGTAGTTTTCAAGAGAGCCCTTTTACTAAGACTGCGTTACGCGTTTTCTTGCACAGCACGCGAAAAAAAGAACGAGATGTTTTCCTTTTAAGGAAAACATATTAGCATAAATCGTCATTGCTGAAAGAGCGCCTTTACCTCAACCTACCATGGCAAACATAACAGAAAACATAAAAAAATTATCCTAGAGCCCAATGTTCCATGAAAAGAGCTGTGGCAAGGACAGAAACAAAAAAAAAATCAAGAACTCAACATTACCTATATAATTTTTGTTTTCTCCCATTTTCAAAGTCATTTGTTTTCCATTTTGCAAAGCAATTATTATATCAATAAGCCTTTTGATGACTTTACCTAGCACTCTTTCAAATAGAATCTTCTTACGAAGGTGTGCATTCTCCCTTTTATACCTCGGCGGCTTCACTCGGCGGCTAACCCCTTATTTCCTCATTTCCTCGGCGGCTAAAAAGGGACTTTGGAGAAATCTTGCATCCGTGCCTCCCACGGCATTTTTTTTTGGTTTCTTTTTTTCCTTGACCGGCATAATAGAAGAAAAAAAAAAGCGCGCCGTTCTTCAGTGCCGCTTGAGGGTGCCGTCTAAGCGGCACTGATCTGCTGCAAAAAGCTGCAACTTTGCCGTTGATGGCACTCCCAGTGGCACCATCGCACTAAATAACGGTCTCATCGAGTCATAGATAAGCAGGTTGCAGTATCCGGCCAACTTTCAACTCCCCCACGTCCAGCGGATTGCTGCTCCTTAGTAGTCCACAGTTCTTAAGTTGCGCTGCGAGGCTCTTTTTTTAGTGCCTTCTAGCCATTTCTTCCAGCTTGGCAGTGGTTATCTCTTTCACTGAACCGCAAATCAATCCTGATAAGACGGCTAAGATGCATAGGATAGGTCGGCTATACGTGTGTCTTGCGCTATCTTCCCCTCGTCCGCTAACAAGACTCATATCCTTCGTGATTAGTTTCTTTTTGTTATTTTCCTCGTAATACTCATTTGTTTTACATACATATATAAGTGCTTTGTCTTTGATGGTCTGCCCACAACAATGTAGAACAAGTTTATTATGTAATCTTTATAGAAGAAGCACGCTAATATAGACAAAGATAGCTTCGCACAATGTCGTCGTCGAAGTCTCTATACGAACTGAAAGACTTGAAAAATAGCTCCACAGAAATACATGCCACGGGGCAGGATAATGAAATTGAATATTTCGAAACAGGCTCCAATGACCGTCCATCCTCACAACCTCATTTAGGTTACGAACAGCATAACACTTCTGCCGTGCGTAGGTTTTTCGACTCCTTTAAAAGAGCGGATCAGGGTCCACAGGATGAAGTAGAAGCAACACAAATGAACGATCTTACGTCGGCTATCTCACCTTCTTCTAGACAGGCTCAAGAACTAGAAAAAAATGAAAGTTCGGACAACATAGGCGCTAATACAGGTCATAAGTCGGACTCGCTGAAGAAAACCATTCAGCCTAGACATGTTCTGATGATTGCGTTGGGTACGGGTATCGGTACTGGGTTACTGGTCGGTAACGGTACCGCGTTGGTTCATGCGGGTCCAGCTGGACTACTTATTGGTTACGCTATTATGGGTTCTATCTTGTACTGTATTATTCAAGCATGTGGTGAAATGGCGCTAGTGTATAGTAACTTGACTGGTGGCTACAATGCATACCCCAGTTTCCTTGTGGATGATGGTTTTGGGTTTGCAGTCGCTTGGGTTTATTGTTTGCAATGGCTGTGTGTGTGTCCTCTGGAATTGGTGACCGCATCCATGACTATCAAATATTGGACGACATCTGTGAACCCGGATGTGTTCGTCATTATTTTCTATGTTTTGGTGATTACTATTAATATTTTCGGTGCTCGTGGTTATGCAGAAGCTGAGTTCTTCTTCAACTGTTGCAAAATTTTGATGATGACTGGGTTCTTCATTCTTGGTATTATCATCGATGTTGGTGGCGCTGGTAATGATGGTTTTATTGGTGGTAAATACTGGCACGATCCGGGCGCTTTCAATGGTAAACATGCCATTGACAGATTTAAAGGTGTTGTTGCAACATTAGTGACTGCTGCTTTTGCCTTTGGTGGTTCAGAGTTTATTGCCATCACCACTGCAGAACAATCTAATCCAAGAAAGGCCATTCCAGGTGCGGCCAAACAAATGATCTACAGAATCTTATTCCTATTCTTGGCTACCATTATTCTACTGGGTTTCTTGGTGCCATACAATTCCGATCAATTATTGGGTTCTACCGGTGGTGGTACTAAAGCCTCGCCATATGTCATTGCTGTTGCATCCCACGGTGTCCGTGTCGTCCCACACTTCATTAACGCCGTTATTCTACTTTCCGTGCTGTCCATGGCTAACTCCTCCTTCTACTCCAGTGCTCGTTTATTTTTAACTCTATCCGAGCAAGGTTACGCTCCTAAGGTTTTCTCCTACATCGACAGAGCCGGTAGACCATTGATTGCCATGGGTGTTTCTGCATTGTTTGCCGTTATTGCCTTCTGTGCTGCATCTCCCAAGGAAGAACAAGTTTTCACTTGGTTATTGGCCATTTCTGGTTTGTCTCAGCTTTTCACATGGACTGCCATTTGTTTATCCCATCTTAGATTTAGAAGAGCCATGAAAGTCCAAGGGAGATCTCTTGGAGAATTGGGTTTCAAATCTCAAACTGGTGTTTGGGGATCTGCCTACGCTTGCATTATGATGATTTTAATTCTTATTGCCCAATTTTGGGTCGCTATCGCCCCCATTGGTGAAGGTAAGCTGGATGCACAAGCCTTTTTCGAAAACTACTTGGCTATGCCAATCTTGATTGCACTTTATGTCGGCTACAAGGTCTGGCACAAGGATTGGAAACTGTTCATCAGGGCCGACAAGATCGACCTAAATTCTCATAGACAAATCTTTGATGAAGAATTAATCAAGCAAGAAGACGAAGAATATAGGGAACGTTTGAGGAACGGACCTTATTGGAAAAGGGTCGTTGCCTTCTGGTGTTAAAAAAAAAGCATTTACTTCTTTTATATTTATTCATTTTTGTACTTCTGTTTTGTAGTAATAGCATACGTGTAATGATAGACGATTTTCATTTTAATTCTAGTCCTTTATGAGCGAAGAAAAAAAATAAAAAGCACTAACGATTGCGTGATGGAAGTGGAGAGGAAAATATAAGTGAAATAATATGAAGTGAGAGAAAAATGATTTCCTTTTGTTCTTAATGCAACAGAAGAGGTTTGATTTCATCCGCATATGCAATTTTGCCTTAGTAGGGGTGCAACCGTTTTCGTCGTGCATCAGGAACGATCTTCTTGCCTTTTTTAAAAATCTACGTTAAGAATTTTTAATTTTGTTAAGGTGTAATTAGCATTAGAATGACTGAAGCATTCAGTTTAACCAACTTGTTCTGCGATATTTTTACTTCTGAAATAACAATGTCTGCGAGTGTTACTTGATTATTAATCAATATTTGTCAATGCTCTTCCGAATAATTTTTCAATTTGTCAGCTTTGCTCTACGCTTTTCCTTACTGCGACAATAAATGGCAAAGGAAAAAAAAATACAGTGTCATTTGCAGATATGACACACTTTAACACCTGAGTGGGTCATCACTACTTTGTGTTTGTCTCCACCCATGTTGTGATCGAAGAGAGATATAAAGGTTGATCATTTTTGGTTTTTTAAAGCTATATACACCATCAAAATCAAGAACACCAGACCTCCAAGCCAAAAAAATGTCCCCAACTGGAAACTACTTAAACGCTATTACAAACCGTCGTACCATCTACAATTTGAAGCCCGAATTACCACAAGGTGTTGGTTTGGATGATGTAAAGAGAACTGTACACGTTATTCTCAAGAATACGCCAACAGCTTTTAACTCACAAGTAAATCGCGCTGTCATTATCGTTGGTGATACACACAAAAGGATTTGGGATGCTGTTGCGAGCGCAATGCCAACTGCTGGAGCCAAGAAGAGACCAGAGTCTTGCAGGGATGAGGCTTACGGTTCAGTCATTTTCTTCACTGATGAAGGACCAACTGAAAAACTGCAAAGAGATTTTCCAGCCTTGGCAGCCGCTTTCCCAACATGCGCCGCTCATACGACCGGTGCTGTGCAAATTCAGTCTTGGACTGCCCTCGAACTATTGGGATTGGGGGCTAATTTGCAACACTATAATGACTACGTCAAATCTGCTTTGCCTCAAGATGTTCCTATTGCGTGGACTGTACAATCTCAATTGGTCTTTGGTGTTCCAACTGCCTTGCCAGAAGAAAAGACTTTTATCAATAACGTAATCAACGTTTATCACTGAACAGGAAATTCACATATGAGGAGATCTTAACTTATCTCATGAAGTAATGATACCTCAGCGATGTGCTCGCTCGTTAGTATGCTTCATAAATTCATTATTATTTTTTTTTGGAAGTGTTTTTCGACAAAAGTTGCATTTTTAAGAAGGATATGTAAACTCAAGAAGTACTAAATAAATATAAATACAATTCGAAAATTTAAAAAAAGTAGGAGACAACACTTTCCTTCCTCACGAAGAAGTTAAGCTTGGGTTTGTGACTTACTAACGTCAACGTACAATCGCGTTACAAACAAGATGCTTGCATTCTTACCTTACATTACAAGGACTTAGACGAAGAAAAAGTTCAGAAACACTGCTCACACTATTCACCAGACCCTCTCCTTCTCCTAACATCAATAACGAACAGCACTATTGATGTAAGAACGTCTTAGCTTAGTAATAAAGCTCTACCTTGTTATCGTACAATAATCCAGTATACCGCTTTTACTAATGATTATTCGAGAAAAATCGGACTGTGGCGTTTTACGTGAAAATTACGTAAAGAAAAAGATCCTGGGCTGCCTCGAGCTTTTCGGGCTAGGGTCTTGGCATTTGCACCTTGTCCAAACTACAGTATATAAGGACACCATGCTGAAGGAACTGACTACATAATTTGTACTTTTTTCGTAGACTGAAGTATCCTATATCAACATATATACAAAAAAACAATCCAATATCATGTCTGCTGTTGCAACTTATTTGAAAACTTTAACTGCTCGTCGTACTATTTACGCTTTGAAACCGGAGTTACCTGGTGAAATTACTATCAACGACATCCAATCCGTCGTCCAAACCATCATTAAAGAAACACCCACCGCTTTCAACTCCCAGCCAAATCGCGCTGTTATCTTGACTGGTGAAACTCACAAAAAAGTTTGGGACGAAGTGACTAAGGCTATAGAAAGCCCTGCCGGTCAAAAGAGGCCTGCTTCAGCAAGGGATGAGGCCTTTGGTTCTGTAATCTTCTTCACCGACGACAAGGTAACTGAAAAGCTAAAGGCTGACTTCCCAGCGTACGCAGCTGCATTCCCTAGTTTCGCGGACCATACCTCTGGTGCCGCTCAAATCAACTCGTGGGTTGCCTTGGAGGCAATGGGCCTGGGTGGTCACCTACAACACTACAATGGTTACATAAAAGCTGCTTTGCCAAGCAAAATCCCTGAGTCTTGGACCGTACAAGCTCAATTAGTCTTTGGTACCCCAGCCGCACCTCCAGGTGAAAAGACCTACATCAAAAACGATGTTGAAATCTTCAATTAAGAAACAGTATATAAGTACAGAATTATAGGTATAGATTAAATGCGAACGTCAATATTATTTTCATCAGTCGTATTCTTGGAGACAGTCACCAGGCACAATGCCTCTATCTTCATTGAGGTATCTTTTATCGTCAACACTGACGTGAATAGAACCCTTTTGTGTATTACACTTTTCTACCAGACACCATCCATCGGTATGAGTGGCCAGAATTTTAACTTTTTCACCCAGCGAGATTCTTATTTCGTCTGTCAATCTAGGCTCGTAATCCTGAATAACTGTATATGTCTTCCCTAATTGGACGCTAGCCTCCCCATTATATTTGGAGTTTGGAGTAAGCGGCAATGGTTTAGAACGTGACAAATGTTGTAAATGCTGATACATTTTACTTTGTCTTCTTTTTTTCCTTTTCTTTAGTGGTTTTGATGGGGTGGGTATTATCAACTCGTGTTTCTCAGTGCTTTTATTGCAGTCATGATGATCATTGAAGTTGGTTTCCAAAGTTTGTTGTGCAGTAGTACCGTATATCACTGAATGGGGTCTTGCCGTGATTAGATCGATGTTATTGTTGCGATAAGATGTGATTTGTGAATCTGGCGTGGTATTACCCAAGTTATTCACGCTGTCATTTGCATCCAGAGGCGTGTTATTATACTCCAAGATGGGCGATCGTTCGTCAGGCATTATATCTGACTCATTGAAGTAACCCTTACTTATCCGGGAGAGCATTTTCATTTGCTTCAGTTGTGGAGCCCCAGTTGGGGTCTTTAAAGAGGTCTTTGATAAGCCATAATCCTTAAAGTATGTAGAACCCCTCAAGAACCATCGAGATAGTGGAGATTCGTAACTCCATTTCTCACTCGTTTTTAACGCAGTTTTCTTTGAGGACACCGTTTTTTGAGAAGGTAAATCATTATACGAGGGCATGCTGGATTCAATATGGACAATATTCGGTGGTTTAGTATACAGGAATGCATCCACAACTTTCTCTTCCTCCATTTCGTTCACTTTGGGGTCTAACGAAATGTTTTTACCAGACCAAGCATATGGGTTCTTCACCGTTTTCTTAGGTGTCAGTATATGCTGCGGTATTATGGGTTTGGAAATTTTGTACTGTATTTTTGAAGACATGTTATCACCCGAGGTCCACTGGGTGTCGTTATACTTCTCAATATCACGATTAGAATATGAATTCTGATCCTCACACTTACTCTGCCAAAATAACCGTGAGAACCAATTAGTGCGGCGACAATATTCCTCTTCCCTTGGAATCGTAGCTGACATGGGTGGATTTGAAATGGACACCGAATTCCTTTTAAGGTAGAAATAACACAAAAGGATAAGTAATCCGAAACAGAATATTCCGATGGGAAGTCCGATTGAAAGCCCAATTGTGCTTGCTGAAGATGATTTTGGCTGAGCCGCCACATTAGAAAAGAGTAGATTAGACGGTGTAGAGCGTATTGATGTCGCTATTGTCGTTACTGTTGTTACACTCGTCGAGGAACTAGCTTGCGAAGATATGTAATTTGATGCTAAGGTAGTAGACATTGCGGCGACTGTCGTCAGCACAGTTGTTGTCGTCTGCATTATTGTTGCTACCATTTTGATTTTCAGAAACTTGATGGCTTATATCCTGCTCTTAAAGGAAAAAGATAAAGGATGTCGTATCCAAATATTTTAAGAGCAACACATACCTTACAAAGCCACTCTTACATTGTCATTTAAATAAAACCAATCCCGAGAATTACGTTATTTGTTTCAAATTACAGACGTTTCATGTTTGTTTCATCATCGCACCAAAATGAGACAGCGCGAAAAGTGACAGTGCAATTATGCCATTCAATACGTCAAAAAGGGCATCCTGCAGAGATACAACTCTGTTTTGAAAGGGTCCACATGGTAAATATGGAAGCAAAAGAAGGATTGAGGCATCACTGACAACAAAATTGTCTTGCAGCCCAATTAATAAAAAAAAATAAAGTTATATATATAAACAAATACGTAAACAAAGGATAGAAGGCGAACTGAATCATCGTTCAGTAGCGGTTCTGGTTGCCGTTATTGTTCTGTTGAGAAAAGTTGCCAGAAAAATTGAAGGATTCGTGCTGTCCATTGGAGTTCTGGTTTCCGCCGTATTGCGGTCTTCCGTACTCATTGGATTGCTGTTGACCATTCTGTTGCGGTCTACCATACTCATTAGCCTGTTGCTGGCCCCCATAACTCGAATTTGAATTGGAGTTATTGCCCAGGTAGGAACTTGCCATGGAAGCCAAAGCTGAGAATGAACTGGAGTGGCCTTGTTGCTGCTGCTGACCCTGTTGTTGGTGCTGATAGTTTTGGCCTTGTTGCTGGTATTGCTGCTGGTTGTTTTGGCCTTGTTGATTGTATTGCTGTTGGTTGGATTGAGTTTGTCCACCACCTAAGTAAGATTGAGCCATGGAGGCCAATGAGGAAAAAGCACCACCAGATTGTCCCTGTTGTTGTTGGTAACCACCGTTGCCACCTTGGTACTGTTGATTATTGTAACCTTGACTATTTTGGTTACCGTTTTGATAGGATTGGTTATAGCCCTGTTGACTATTGTTGGAGTTCTGATTATTATTGGAATGCATAAAAGAGCTTGCCATAGAAGCCAGTGCTCCAAAGGAGGAACCACCGGAGCTTTGATTTTGACCTTGCTGATTATTGTTGTTGGAATTCATGAAAGATGAAGCCAAAGACGCCAAAGCAGTAAAAGAACCTTGACCTTGACCTTGTCCTTGACCTTGACCTTGACCTTGACCTTGTCCCTGACCTTGGGAATTGTTACCTGACTTAAAGAATTGAGAAGCCAAGGCAGCCAGGCCGGAAGCACCCATACTTTGGCTCCCGCCGCCAGAACCACTTAGCATTGACATGACAGTCCCTACGTCAAACCCTCTGTTAGAAGAACCTTTATTTGATGAGTGTGTCATCACTGTGGCTAACAAAGCTAGTTTACCTAGTTGCGTTTGGGAAGAACCCTTAGAGTCTGCCATTAAAGTGTTCATAAAAGATGAACCACCACCAGCAGCACGATCTTGCGAGGCGTCACTACCACCACTACGGTTGTCCATGACGTATCCTGCGATTTTTTGAATTAATGATTCAATAGTTGACATTTGCTCGTCATTGGGGTTCGACTGAGCTGCGGATGTCAACTTCGCAACAGCTTCTGCATGGTTTCCTTGAGAAAAATGAGACTCAGCCTCTGAGATTAACTTATCAGTATCCATTTCAGATCTTTGCTATACGTTTGTATCGCTATATGTACGTTCTTTTAATGAACTTTCTCCTTTCTTTATCGTGTAGCTTGCTTGGGTATCTTTTAATGAGTTGCGGACAGTGAGATTTTTCAGAAGGGCAATTGGCCAAGACACCAAAAACGTTTGGACGAGACAGGCATCAAAGGACAAGGTAAAAGGCGTTGAGCTGTGGCTGGCTGTGTATGCGTTTGAAATACCATGGATAGATATCAAAGAAAGATAGGATGTTTCATACAAATCCCAAATTTGGGGCGCGGACAACTGAAATACGTGGGTCCAGTGGACACGAAAGCTGGAATGTTTGCTGGTGTAGACTTACTTGCCAACATTGGTAAGAACGATGGATCATTCATGGGGAAGAAGTATTTTCAAACGGAGTATCCTCAAAGTGGACTATTTATTCAGTTGCAAAAAGTCGCATCATTGATCGAGAAGGCATCGATATCGCAAACCTCGAGAAGAACGACAATGGAACCGCTATCAATACCCAAAAACAGATCTATTGTGAGGCTCACTAACCAGTTCTCTCCCATGGATGATCCTAAATCCCCCACACCCATGAGAAGTTTCCGGATCACCAGTCGGCACAGCGGTAATCAACAGTCGATGGACCAGGAGGCATCGGATCACCATCAACAGCAAGAATTTGGTTACGATAACAGAGAAGACAGAATGGAGGTCGACTCTATCCTGTCATCAGACAGAAAGGCTAATCACAACACCACCAGCGATTGGAAACCGGACAATGGCCACATGAATGACCTCAATAGCAGCGAAGTTACAATTGAATTACGAGAAGCCCAATTGACCATCGAAAAGCTACAAAGGAAACAACTACACTACAAAAGGCTACTCGATGACCAAAGAATGGTCCTCGAAGAAGTGCAACCGACTTTTGATAGGTATGAAGCCACAATACAAGAAAGAGAGAAAGAGATAGACCATCTCAAGCAACAATTGGAGCTCGAACGCAGACAGCAAGCCAAACAAAAGCAGTTTTTTGACGCTGAGAATGAACAGCTACTTGCTGTCGTAAGCCAACTACACGAAGAGATCAAAGAAAACGAAGAGAGAAATCTTTCTCATAATCAACCCACTGGTGCCAACGAAGATGTCGAACTCCTGAAAAAACAGCTGGAACAATTACGCAACATAGAAGACCAATTTGAGTTACACAAGACAAAGTGGGCTAAAGAACGCGAACAATTGAAAATGCATAACGATTCGCTCAGTAAAGAATACCAAAATTTGAGCAAGGAACTATTTTTGACAAAACCACAAGATTCCTCATCGGAAGAGGTGGCATCCTTAACGAAAAAACTTGAAGAGGCTAATGAAAAAATCAAACAGTTGGAACAGGCTCAAGCACAAACAGCCGTGGAATCGTTGCCAATTTTCGACCCCCCTGCACCAGTCGATACCACGGCAGGAAGACAACAGTGGTGTGAGCATTGCGATACGATGGGTCATAATACAGCAGAATGCCCCCATCACAATCCTGACAACCAGCAGTTCTTCTAGGCAGTCGAACTGACTCTAATAGTGACTCCGGTAAATTAGTTAATTAATTGCTAAACCCATGCACAGTGACTCACGTTTTTTTATCAGTCATTCGATATAGAAGGTAAGAAAAGGATATGACTATGAACAGTAGTATACTGTGTATATAATAGATATGGAACGTTATATTCACCTCCGATGTGTGTTGTACATACATAAAAATATCATAGCACAACTGCGCTGTGTAATAGTAATACAATAGTTTACAAAATTTTTTTTCTGAATAATGGTTTTGCCGATTCTACCGTTAATTGATGATCTGGCCTCATGGAATAGTAAGAAGGAATACGTTTCACTTGTTGGTCAGGTACTTTTGGATGGCTCGAGCCTGAGTAATGAAGAGATTCTCCAGTTCTCCAAAGAGGAAGAAGTTCCATTGGTGGCTTTGTCCTTGCCAAGTGGTAAATTCAGCGATGATGAAATCATTGCCTTCTTGAACAACGGAGTTTCTTCTCTGTTCATTGCTAGCCAAGATGCTAAAACAGCCGACCACTTGGTTGAACAATTGAATGTGCCAAAGGAGCGTGTTGTTGTGGAAGAGAACGGTGTTTTCTCCAATCAATTCATGGTAAAACAAAAATTCTCGCAAGATAAAATTGTGTCCATAAAGAAATTAAGCAAGGATATGTTGACCAAAGAAGTGCTTGGTGAAGTACGTACAGACCGTCCTGACGGTTTATATACCACCCTAGTTGTCGACCAATATGAGCGTTGTCTAGGGTTGGTGTATTCTTCGAAGGAATCTATAGCAAAGGCCATCGATTTGGGTCGTGGCGTTTATTATTCTCGTTCTAGGAATGAAATCTGGATCAAGGGTGAAACTTCTGGCAATGGCCAAAAGCTTTTACAAATCTCTACTGACTGTGATTCGGATGCCTTAAAGTTTATCGTTGAACAAGAAAACGTTGGATTTTGCCACTTGGAGACCATGTCTTGCTTTGGTGAATTCAAGCATGGTTTGGTGGGGCTAGAATCTTTACTAAAACAAAGGCTACAGGACGCTCCAGAGGAATCTTATACTAGAAGACTATTCAACGACTCTGCATTGTTAGATGCCAAGATCAAGGAAGAAGCTGAAGAACTGACTGAGGCAAAGGGTAAGAAGGAGCTTTCTTGGGAGGCTGCCGATTTGTTCTACTTTGCACTGGCCAAATTAGTGGCCAACGATGTTTCATTGAAGGACGTCGAGAATAATCTGAATATGAAGCATCTGAAGGTTACAAGACGGAAAGGTGATGCTAAGCCAAAGTTTGTTGGACAACCAAAGGCTGAAGAAGAAAAACTGACCGGTCCAATTCACTTGGACGTGGTGAAGGCTTCCGACAAAGTTGGTGTGCAGAAGGCTTTGAGCAGACCAATCCAAAAGACTTCTGAAATTATGCATTTAGTCAATCCGATCATCGAAAATGTTAGAGACAAAGGTAACTCTGCCCTTTTGGAGTACACAGAAAAGTTTGATGGTGTAAAATTATCCAATCCTGTTCTTAATGCTCCATTCCCAGAAGAATACTTTGAAGGTTTAACCGAGGAAATGAAGGAAGCTTTGGACCTTTCAATTGAAAACGTCCGCAAATTCCATGCTGCTCAATTGCCAACAGAGACTCTTGAAGTTGAAACCCAACCTGGTGTCTTGTGTTCCAGATTCCCTCGTCCTATTGAAAAAGTTGGTTTGTATATCCCTGGTGGCACTGCCATTTTACCAAGTACTGCATTAATGCTTGGTGTTCCAGCACAAGTTGCCCAATGTAAGGAGATTGTGTTTGCATCTCCACCAAGAAAATCTGATGGTAAAGTTTCACCCGAAGTTGTTTATGTCGCAGAAAAAGTTGGCGCTTCCAAGATTGTTCTAGCTGGTGGTGCCCAAGCCGTTGCTGCTATGGCTTACGGGACAGAAACTATTCCTAAAGTGGATAAGATCTTGGGTCCAGGTAATCAATTTGTGACTGCCGCCAAAATGTATGTTCAAAATGACACTCAAGCTCTATGTTCCATTGATATGCCAGCTGGCCCAAGTGAAGTTTTGGTTATTGCCGATGAAGATGCCGATGTGGATTTTGTTGCAAGTGATTTGCTATCGCAAGCTGAACACGGTATTGACTCCCAAGTTATCCTTGTTGGTGTTAACTTGAGCGAAAAGAAAATTCAAGAGATTCAAGATGCTGTCCACAATCAAGCTTTACAACTGCCACGTGTGGATATTGTTCGTAAATGTATTGCTCACAGTACGATCGTTCTTTGTGACGGTTACGAAGAAGCCCTTGAAATGTCCAACCAATATGCACCAGAACATTTGATTCTACAAATCGCCAATGCTAACGATTATGTTAAATTGGTTGACAATGCAGGGTCCGTATTTGTGGGTGCTTACACTCCAGAATCGTGCGGTGACTATTCAAGTGGTACTAACCATACATTACCAACCTATGGTTACGCTAGGCAGTACAGTGGTGCCAACACTGCAACCTTCCAAAAGTTTATCACTGCCCAAAACATTACCCCTGAAGGTTTAGAAAACATCGGTAGAGCTGTTATGTGCGTTGCCAAGAAGGAGGGTCTAGACGGTCACAGAAACGCTGTGAAAATCAGAATGAGTAAGCTTGGGTTGATCCCAAAGGATTTCCAGTAGATTATTTCTAACTTGGAAACCGAACACTAACGAAAATAATATGTATATATACATATATATATCAAACAAAATACAGTCTTGAATGAATAGAGATACACTATGTAATGAATGGTAACGTAAAAATTGTAATTTTGGATTAAAAGAGAGGTAGTAGCAAGAGTGGGTATCAAATAGCGATTAATAAATGAATATCCTTATTGTCATCACTTCGAACGACGTAAGTTAAATTGGAAAATTTTTCACTTTTTGGTCACCTAAGAAATAAGCAGGAAAAAGAAGAGAACATTGAGAGGATGGTAAAGCAAGAGGCATTTAGGGCGAACGAACTAGGTAACAGATAACAACCTCAGATAGAGTGTTACGGGATGGGTATTGAAGACATTAGCGCCATGAAGAACGGGTTTATAGTGGTGCCGTTCAAATTACCGGATCACAAGGCACTACCCAAAAGCCAGGAAGCTTCGTTGCATTTCATGTTTGCTAAAAGACACCAGAGTTCAAATTCCAACGAGTCTGACTGTTTGTTTTTGGTCAACCTTCCATTATTATCTAACATAGAGCACATGAAGAAATTTGTCGGGCAGCTCTGTGGGAAATACGATACAGTATCGCATGTAGAGGAACTACTATATAACGATGAATTTGGATTACATGAAGTAGATTTATCGGCATTGACCTCCGATCTGATGTCCTCCACTGACGTCAACGAGAAGAGATACACACCAAGAAACACGGCGCTATTAAAATTTGTTGATGCTGCAAGTATAAATAACTGCTGGAATGCTTTGAAAAAATACTCGAATTTGCATGCCAAACATCCAAATGAACTATTTGAATGGACATATACGACTCCATCATTCACAACTTTTGTTAACTTCTACAAACCACTGGATATTGATTATTTGAAAGAAGATATTCATACACATATGGCAATTTTTGAACAGCGTGAAGCTCAAGCACAAGAGGATGTTCAAAGTTCTATAGTGGATGAGGATGGATTCACATTAGTTGTAGGAAAGAACACCAAGTCATTGAATTCCATAAGAAAGAAAATATTAAACAAAAATCCATTATCCAAACATGAAAATAAGGCCAAGCCAATTTCAAATATAGATAAAAAGGCAAAGAAAGATTTCTATAGATTTCAGGTCAGAGAACGTAAAAAACAGGAGATCAATCAACTGTTAAGTAAATTTAAGGAAGATCAAGAAAGAATCAAGGTAATGAAAGCTAAGAGAAAATTCAATCCATACACTTAAACCACCATCCTCGTCATCATATTCAACATATCTCAATATATCTATAAAACTAATAATATAATATAACATAATATAGTATAATAGTATAAGTTTAAAGGCATCAATAATTTTTTTCTTTCATATATATTCTGCTAGCATACATGTTATCCTATTCGTGTAAGTTTAGTATGATGATGTGCATGACAACTGCACATTAGAGTCTTCCACCGGGGGTGACATTGTCACTTCCGTTCATCATTGCTACTTCTTCGAAATCACCTCTTCTTCTTAACATAATGGCGGGGTGCAAACCCTGTTGCTTTAAGTTCTTGAATATGATCACAGGCTTTTCGTTCAATTCTAACAGCCTCTCTTGATCCCCATAGCAAATAACCAAGACATATTGTCTCCAATCCTGATCTGCTAAGTTATGTCTTTTCATTGCGTTTTTCAAGATCCGTTCGCAGGAGTCTTCTTTAGATGCACGCAACTGTTTTAACGCCTCGTTAGGTGATGGCCCCGGTGTGTTCGCTGTTGAAACGGCAGATGGGTGAGATTGGTTTGTAGATATTTGGGGTACTTTGTTTTTGCTATCCTTGTGCAAAGATTTTGAGTGGGAAAGACTGGGTTGCCTAAATACCGTTACCGGGGATTCTCTCCTTGACGGTGATTGTCGGTTATGAACTGTGTCGAAATAGTCTGTTTGTGAAAGAGACACACCGTCACTACTGGGTATAATTGTGTTGTTTGAAGAAGGTACCGTAGTGGACACTCCATGTGTGTTAATCGGAGAAGAGCTTGAGCTGGTCTTCATTACCTCCAAGACATCCATCCTCAGCCTTGTGTACTGCGATTGAAATTCTTGCAATTTCGCAGATGTAGTAGTGTACAAGTTTTTCAGTACCGTTATCATGTCCTCTTGAGTCTTGTCGTCCTTCCACTCCAACTTGCTGTCTCTCATCTTATTGATCAGTATCTTGAATTTTATGGCCTTATTCAAATCACCGTCACACAAGTCCTGGCAATCTTGCAAGCACAATTCCGGCAAAAGATCTCCTACAATATCATTTTCTCGCAGTCTCTGGCATAATGGATCGGTTTCTTCCACCTCCAGCGTGGATATACACCAAGTTATCACATCATCAACCGACCACTGGGAAAAGTCTTCATTATTCATCAATATTGTGCCATTCACGTCCAGATCCGGCGAAGCATCGTTTGATCCCTCATTGATGGCCTGTTTACCGTCCTCCATCTGATTTGCTATCTCTGCTAGTACGACCTCTGTCTTTTCGAGTCCTTCGACCTAGCTTCTTTGTTATAATTAGCGATAGTATTTTTCAGCTTTGCCTATTGGGAAATATGTCGCCGATGATAGTTTAAATAAAGGGAGAAAGGAAGCAATATCAAAAAATGAATAAGTGGAGCAGGCTGTACGTTATAACTGTACGCAGGACTTTTCCAGGGAGAAGAAACATTGTACTGACGCAGTACTGGAATAAGAGCAAGAAAATGAGTGACGAATCGAATGACGTGAAGTGGAACGATGCCCTGACACCATTGCAGCTGATGGTGCTGAGAGATAAGGCCACTGAAAGGCCCAACACCGGTGCGTATTTACACACCAACGAGTCCGGTGTCTACCATTGTGCCAACTGCGACAGACCGTTGTATTCGAGCAAGGCCAAGTTCGACGCTCGTTGTGGATGGCCCGCATTCTACGAAGAGGTATCCCCTGGAGCCATCACATATCATCGTGACAATTCTTTAATGCCTGCGAGGGTGGAGATATGTTGTGCAAGGTGTGGTGGACACTTGGGACATGTGTTTGAAGGTGAAGGCTGGAAACAGTTGCTAAACTTGCCCAAGGACACCAGACACTGTGTGAACAGTGCGTCTTTAAACCTCAAGAAGGATTAAATGTACTATATATATATATATATATATGTGTGTATGCATACGTACATACTTCTTCAAATTTTGTTATGATCACCGAAAGGGTTTGAGATCGTGGACGGCTGATAAGAAGACAAGCTCTCTTCCTCTGAGGACTCGCTATCAATATACCTGCTGTTATCCTGCTCGTTTTCATCATAAATACCGTCATCGTACGAGCCGTGATCACTTTCATCGCTGCTATCGTCCTGAGCGCTTCGGTCGTCGTATGCAGTCAACGCAGCCACCAGTTCATCATTGGCATGAATTAAGCTACCCAGAAACTCACCCTCCGTGACCAATTGCAGATATCTAAGAACTTTCCTTCTGATCGCCCTTGCCTGGATGAACTTGGACGTGGCCTCTTCATCGTCTGTGGAGAACTTGCCCTTGGGCAGCCCGATCAGCGAGTTCTGTAACGACACAGCAGACGCGAGAGCATCGCTGATTATGAGCCGAATCCTGGGTGCCTCTTTGTTCATGTTGATCTGTGGAATCCTATACAATCTATCGGCACTAGTCAGCGAGTTGGACTGGTACAAAGTGTCGTCGGCGCTATCATCCATGAAGTTAGACCGTCCGCCAGAGCCTCCGCCGCTACGGCGGGAACGGCTGCTCTTCGAGTACCTCTGTTTGACTGTTTGACCCAATTGATAAAGACCTGAATACGCCCTCGCATTCTCAAGGTTGTTCTGCGTAATATAGTTTAGCCACGAGATAGCATACGCCGCGCACTTCTTAATAATCCTAGGCTCATACTTTTCACCGGACCCGCTGTTTTCAGAGTTCGTAGCCATCCCTCTCAGCCTTTGCAGCAGCTTGTCATCATTGTACATGACTGTAAACTTCACGCCTTGTGAGATGAACAGATCCAAGAGGTCCAGAGTCCTGGACTGCTGCAGCCGGTTCCCATACTTTATTTTCTTTCTAAGTGCTCGCGCAGCTTCTTCTTGGTTCACGGTATAGTTATAATCGTTGTGATCTGCTTTGATAAGCTGAATCAAGGGAGCTAACTCCACTTCTAGCGTATAGTCCCTTGAAGAGACAATTCGAAAGATCGTCTCGGTGATAGCTGTATGCGGATGATCCGAAAGAAACCCCATGTTCTTGTTTTGCCTGCCTCCAATGCTCTATCACTCTCTCACACTGTCACAATCGTGTTGTCTTCATCCTTAGAAAGGATACCACATTGATAAACAACATATATAAAGTTTAACTATTACCTTGATCACTTTACACGTCAAGGTCAAAACAGTTTCATAGTTATCACCTTGAAGTATGGCTCCATCATCTATAAAACATGAACTTCATGCACAAGTGAGCTGTCTACAGATAACGAGCAGCCGCAACGGCGTTTCCAGATTGCGATGCTTGTTTTCTTTATCTACTACTGCCTTACTACACCCCTTGCGCCTCCTGATTCACGTGATGTGGGAATTTTGTCTTGAAAGGAGTAAATATATAAAATAAATGAAAAGTTTATATAATATAAAAAGGGACTTTAGCATAAAATAAAGAACTTCGTGCAGTACTTATTCGAGCATTCGCATAATTATACAAATAGACAAAACCTCAGAAGGAAAAAAAATGGTATCTCAAGAAACTATCAAGCACGTCAAGGACCTTATTGCAGAAAACGAGATCTTCGTCGCATCCAAAACGTACTGTCCATACTGCCATGCAGCCCTAAACACGCTTTTTGAAAAGTTAAAGGTTCCCAGGTCCAAAGTTCTGGTTTTGCAATTGAATGACATGAAGGAAGGCGCAGACATTCAGGCTGCGTTATATGAGATTAATGGCCAAAGAACCGTGCCAAACATCTATATTAATGGTAAACATATTGGAGGCAACGACGACTTGCAGGAATTGAGGGAGACTGGTGAATTGGAGGAATTGTTAGAACCTATTCTTGCAAATTAAGGGCAGACAAAGTTTTTTCCATGCACACAGGTTTATAATGAGCTTATATATATGTATATGTATATGTATACAAGCATGTGTTTGTATTTACAGGAAAAAAATCGATGAATATATTTAGTGTGTCGGAAGAGTGCTTGTGAAGGCGTCTTTAGCAGTTCCGAAATACGTTAACCCACCGAATTCCGTTTGGCAGACTCTTTCCTTCCTACTGCTCTTGACGCCCTTGCGGTACGTCCGATTTTTGACTGCCTCCTCGATGGAGATGGCATACGACATGGGCACCACTTTAGGCTCTCGTACGTCTCGTTCTCCCCAAACTTTTACTTGGCCCATTACTTTAAGAACATCGTCCATGCCGCTTATTTTCCTGAAATTAATATCGCAAAACTTCATGAACAAATGCAGGGTATAGTAGGCATCGTTACCGGCATTGTGTAGAAACGCATGCGGTATCTCGAACAACCGCAGAATCTTGCCCAGACTGCTCCCCTTTTCGCCATACGATTTCCTGTAAAACTGCTCAGTGTCCAAGATGAACACGTCTAGATCACCGGGAGTTTCAGCCAAAAGCAGCGTATGGTCCAGATGGCCTTCATACCCTCTGCCAGGGAATTTGACACCAATAGTCTCCAGCCACTTAAGATCCCCGCTCACGTGATGACCAACAAATGCCCTTGACCATGTCTTGTCTTCTTCGGTCACCGGGACCAAGTAATAGTTTATTAGTGATTGAATGAAATGCACGCACTCTTTCAAGCTCAAAACATAGCTTTCTCCCAATAGGTAGCAATCCTTGTAGTCACAGACCCATTTTTGATTTCTAAGTTCCAGGGACTCCTCGATAATTAGGTGGTAATTCTTTGTAATTGGAACCATTGACGGCACCATATTTTCCCTGGGGTCATAAATTGAAATTCCAATTTCGGTGATTACGTTCTGGTTTGTTTCGAAAGCCTCTATATCAAGACAAAAGCATATTGCTCTCTGAGAGGCCATCAGCCTGATGCATTTCTCCAGATAAGCAAATTCATTCGAGCGTGAATGTGCTTCCACCATGGGCCAGAATGTCTTCCTCACGCTGTTTTTCTCGTCAGCCAGTAGTTTCTGTTCTGTCTCTAGGAGCTTGATGGTACCATTCATTCCTAACATTTTCTTCTGAATGGCTTCGAACCAAGCGGTGTCGCTCATTCCTTTGGGCTGCGGACAGATACAGTTGGCTCGGTCCTCTTTGGTCAATGGAGACAGCCGCTGTGATCTTTTGGACCTGGGTGGTACGATCGTGTCGCTTAATCTTTTCAAAAACCGGCGTTCTTCCACGAGTTTTTCCAGTTTTGCATGCACATCACCATGTACCATATGCCATTCACTGTCCACCTGCGCCAGTTTGGCTTCCAATTGCGCCCTGGATTGTCCATAGGAGGCATCAAACTTCTGCCTCATCTCCGCCACATATGCATCGATCATGGGCTTCCTTAGTTGGTCCAATTCCTTAGAAAACGCGGTCTTTCTCAACTGTACATAGTAATCTATCTGGTCCAGCCAATTGCACTTAGCACGGTCCCAGGGCGTATTCAATTGGGTCCTGGCATCCAGAAACGCCTCCACACAGCCCGCGATCTTGCCGCTTCCTGTTCGGTCCTTCACTAATCCTCTGACAGAGAGCGTCCCATTACTTAGTTTTGTTGCCAAAGCACCGGTATTACCGCTTCTGGAACGATAACGGGGGCCTGCGCCGTTATTATTCCTCCTCTCCCAATGGACGCTTTTATCGCTACCGTTATTACTGTTATCTCTCACCATTTTTTGAACCTGCATGTGGATCTGGACTCTCGAGCAAGACCCAAGTTCTCATTGCCTCCTTTCCTTCTTCCCTTCTTATATGTTGTCTTGTTGAACCTCAAAACACTAGCGGATAATACGGATTTTGAGGGATGCTCATCGCAAATTTTTCAGAAATGGTGCACGGATGTACCCACGCAATGAAAAATTTTTTTCACTTCTGGTAGGTCAAGAACAAAGAAAGAAAAGTACAAGTGTAAACATTTCTTAACATCTTTTTCGGTTTTATGAAGATCTTTTGGGATCCTAGATCGGTAATAGAACATCAGGATTACTCTGGACCTGCTAACGTGTTTCATCTTCTTTTCACTTCTCTGCCCACGATGTCTGCTGAAACCGCCGCCGCAAACACTGCTACTGCCCCAGTCCCAGAAGTGCAAGAACAAGAGAGCTCCAAGAGCAAGCAAGTCAACTTGACGCCGGCACCATTGCCCACATCTTCCCCATGGAAACTTGCTCCTACTGAGATCCCTGTTTCTACTATCTCAATAGAAGACTTGGATGCCACAAGAAAGAAGAAGAACAGAACACCCACTCCGAAATCATCGACTGCTACCAAGTGGGTTCCCATCAAGGCCTCCATTACCGTCTCTGGCACCAAAAGATCCGGTTCCAAGAATGGTGCAAGTAATGGCAACAGCAACAAGAGCAAAAACAACAAAACTGCAGCATCGTCGACATCGTCGAGTAATGCTAACAGGAAAAAGAAGCATCACCAACATAATGCTAAGAAGCAACAACAAATGAAGAAAGATGGCTTTGAATCGGCAGTAGGTGAGGAAGATTCAAAAGACGCTACCTCTCAAGAAAATGGTCAATCTACACAACAGCAACAACCACCTCACCACCGTAATCATCACCACAGTCATCACCATAACAGCAATGGTCCTCAAAGGAGAAAGTTCCACAACAGTAATAACGCCGGTATGCCTCAGAACCAAGGCTTCCCACCACAGTTTAAACCTTACCAAGGACGCAACGCTCGTAATAACAACAACAACCGCTCTAAATACCACAACCACTTCCATCACAACCAACAACATCCTCAACAACCTATGGTCAAATTACAGCAACAGTTTTATCCAGTCCAACCAGTGTTAATGGCCATCAACAACATTGCTAGACAAATTGAATACTATTTCAGCGAAGAAAACTTGACCGTCGACAATTACTTAAGGTCCAAACTCTCCAAGGATGGTTTTGCTCCATTGTCTTTAATCTCTAAGTTTTACAGAGTTGTTAACATGTCCTTCGGAGGTGACACTAACCTGATTTTAGCCGCATTGAGAGAAATTGTCGCTAACGAAGCCGCTACCGTCAATGTTGCAGAAGGTACTTTGGCCGCCAAGGAAGGTGATAACGTTACCGGTGAAGCCAAAGAACCATCTCCATTGGATAAGTACTTCGTTCGTTCCAAGAGCTGGTCAAACTGGTTACCAGAAACTTTTGAAACTGAAATTAATATTGAAAAAGAACTGGTCGGCGATGCATTGGACCAATTCATGATATCCCTACCACCTGTTCCTCAACAAGAAGAGGAATCATCCACTGAACTCGCTTCTCAAGAACAAGAAACCAAAGAAGACTCTGCGCCGGTTGCTGCCGGTGAATCCGAGTCTTCCTTATAAAGGCCTCTCACACTTGCAAAATAAAAAATGGATTCGTTCATTGCATTTTACACAAAAAACCATAAAAAATCGAAAAACCTAATAATTAAAAAAATTAAAAGTTAATCATCCTCCAGCAAAGCTGTTTTTTTTTTGTTTTTTTTTTTTTTGTTTTTTTATCCATTTTTTTCATTTGTTCCATCAGTTTAATACGAAAGAGAAAATAAAAATAAAAACTTTGAACAATTTTCATGTTTTGAATTCATTGTACATTATCATCATAAGCAATAAGATACAAATATTTATGTTTTTTTTTTTTTGTTTTTTTTTTTTTTTAAGATATAAAAATACTAGCCTCTTCTCACTTCGTTTTCTCTCTGTCTAAGTGGCTACCATCATGAGATATGATATTCTTTCTTCTCCCTGCGCAATTCTTAAACCACCTGCTTTTTTTATTCAATTTTTTGCTAATTTAATAATTGGGAAGAAGATATGAAAAATGCCTATTTTACTCTAAGCAATTCATATGTAAAAAATTTTATGTATAGTTTTTTTTTTCTCTTTTGTGCTGTCAAATTCCTTTTTATTGTCATCTAAGACCATGCTTTAGCTTCTGTCATGTATAATGCAACGTGTCTTAGATTATTAATTGTTGTATTGTGCGGCATTGATAGCGCCGCTCAACAATTTTAGGAAATTGCTAAAATTAATTCCTTAAAACGGTATTTTCCTAAACGAAAATACCTCAGCTATTGAAAGATGCGTAGTGTAAACAAAAGGAAAGATTTCAAACTGTACCTATATTACCACGGTTTTTGCCCTTATAAGCAATAGTTTGCTCATAACATATTCTCTACATTAGATATGAGCTATGGAACTATAAATGATATGAATGAATCGGTAACGAACTATCGAATAAAAAAAGCCCAAAACAATATCAAGGGATGGTACGCTTACTCATTTTCTAGCGAACCATTTGTCGTTTCTGCGGTTTCAACGTATATTCCCTTACTACTGCAGCAATTTGCGAGTATAAATGGTGTAAAAGTTCACGATCACTCCATACCCTGCCTGTCAGAAACGGGTAGTGATTCAGATAAGTGTGTTCTTGGTTTGTTCAACAATCGGATCTTCGTAGATACTTCAAGTTTTGCATTATATGTCTTTTCCCTTAGCGTTTTGTTCCAAACTATAATAGTCATTTCCGTTTCAGGGATAGTAGATCTCTGGGGGAGCGTTAAATTCAAAGGCAGAATTCTGGTTTGGTTTGGTATTGTGGGCGCATTGTCGACTGTTGCGATTTCAAAATTGAATGATACCCAGATTTATTCTCTGGCTGGGCTTTATATAGTGGCCAATGGTTGTTTTGGCGTTATCAATGTTGTTGGGAATTCTCTTCTGCCCATTTTTGTCAAGGATTCTTTGAAATGTCAAAGTCAAGGAGCTTATGAACCTGATAAGGTAGACTCGTTAACTACTGTTATTAGCGGTAGAGGTGCATCTTTAGGTTATTCAAGTGCCCTCATTGTTCAGATTGTATCTATGTTCTTAGTCGCATCTAAAAAGGGCAGTAAGCAGGATGTTCAAGTGGCTGTTCTTTTCGTTGGGATTTGGTGGTTTGTGTGGCAACTGCCCATGATCTGGTTGATTGACGATGTGACAATACCGATAAGAGCTGACGATTCTACATCCGCCCGCAGTCCGTATCCCGGTGAGCAAGACGCCTTGGGTCAACTAAACTGGAAGAATTACCTTTCATATGGTTGGGTTTCGCTTTTCGAATCGTTTAAACATGCCAGACTATTGAAAGATGTGATGATTTTTCTTATTGCGTGGTTTATTATTAGTGATTCCATTACAACTATAAATTCTACAGCGGTTTTGTTCTCCAAGGCAGAACTGCACATGAGTACCCTCAATTTAATCATGATAAGTGTTTTGACCGTTGTAAATGCAATGCTGGGTGCCTTTATGATTCCACAATTTCTTGCCACAAAGTTTCGGTGGACTTCTAGTCAAACTTTGATGTACATTATCATTTGGGCAAGTTTCATACCATTTTATGGTATTCTTGGATTTTTCTTCAATGCGTTCGGTTTAAAGCATAAGTTTGAAATGTTCTTATTGGCCATTTGGTATGGATTATCACTAGGTGGCCTGTCCGCGGTTTCAAGATCAGTTTTCAGTTTGATTGTACCTCCAGGAAAAGAATCCACGTTTTTTAGTATGTTCAGTATCACAGATAAGGGGTCGTCCATCCTGGGACCCTTCCTTGTTGGACTGCTTACCGATAAAACGCATAATATTCGCTATTCGTTTTATTTCTTCTTTTTGCTTTTGATGCTATCATTGCCTGTGCTAAACTGTTTGGATGTCAAGAGAGGTAGAAGAGAGGCTGAAGAACTCAGTCAAGTTTTACCTGAAAGTGAAAGAAGGTTGGATTAGTTCTTTTTTTTTTTTGTTACATAAAACTTTGCTTACGTATATATATAAGGTGGAGTATTAATTTCTTGAAATTTTCCAGATTTTTATCTTACCGTCATCACCGCCAGAAGCAAACATTTCTTTATCTGCAGGGTTTGATGCAACTACGTTACAATTTTTCCCCATGGGTTTTGTGGAATTACTCATTACCGTGGAATGACCGGATAAAACAGATACTAAGTTACCTCTAATTCTATCCCAAATGTAAATTTTACCATCTTCTGATCCGCTCATGACAAGCTTATTACCGTAGGCGAAGCAAGATCTGATAATAAAGTGCTGTTGCTTCTGGCCAAAGTACTTTTGTATGAGGATATTTTCTTTATAGTCCCACATTTGTAATTCGTTATCTTGAAGGCTAACTAGTACCAAATGTTGAGACTCGGATATTTGTTGCCTATGGAAGCCTTGATGCGTGTTATTTAGCGGTAATGAGATACAAGTCATGTTTTTGCCCACATCCAATCTTGCGATTCTTGGAATCAGAAAGTTTTTGGGATCCACTGTTTGCTTAGATAGCTCCTCTTTGGAGGGGAACCCACTGAAATCGTAGACATCTATAACGCCCTGGTGGGTCATTAAAAGCACGTATTTATCGTCATAGCTGATTTTCACGTCGTGCACACGTGGAAAGGTTTCGTCGTCCTCCACATATTGCCAGTTACCATTGCTACTTGTTGGTTTGTAAAGGACTTTTGCAGGATCGATTGATTTTCTCCCAGAGATGTTTTCATCGTGGCCCAACGCGATACAAGTCCTGCCTTTTAAGCTAAAAAGTGACTCTTTCGTGGTGAGTGAGTGTACAATAGCTTCTCTGTCGGGCGATCCAACCACCATCCAGCCCGCACGTTCCGCAGTGTGGAAGGCATCGCAGCACCATACTCTTGATTGATTAGAATTCGCGTTTGCCGGCCTCGAGGAAGATGATGCTGATGATTCGGTATCATCTGGGTACGTGGTGGTGTCCAGTTTAAACGAGTCCATGGGCGAGAGCCTGGTAGAAGGGTATGGTAGGAACGAGTCTGTGGCAGACGCATCGGGCAGGGAGGTGGCATTCATGTCGTAAATGGTAACATCTTCGCTGAAAGGGCAAGCAACCAGATACCGGCTATCAGGAGAAAACATGAGGTACAATACGGATTGTGACAAGCTCACGCAAGTCTTATAAATTTTGAAGTCTTGTTCCACATCATAAACAGTAATGAAGTAGCCTCTTGAAGACTCGGAAGTCGCAGAAGCCAAATACTTGCCATTGGGCGAAAATGTCAAAAACCAAATTTCGTCTGTGGTGTCTTGGATAGTCTTCCATTCTTGAAAGGTCACAGTCAGATCGTGTGAGAAGTTATCCTGCAAAAGGTTGATCCGGTGGGGTGGAGAGGAGAAAGAGGCGTCATCATCCGGATCGATGATATTAAAAATGTCTTGTGATTGTTGATACTTGATGGCCTGTTTCAAGAGATGCAAGAGACGACCCTTGGGAACGAGTTCGTTCGGATCGATATATTTGGAGATGGCGTCAATCAGATGGTCTCGCTCGAGGTTCAACTGCGCGGTTAGTTTTGGGTTGGTCAGGTACGTCGACAGTTCTCTCAAGGTCGTTTCCGGATTGAAGATGTTTTCTTCATTTAGGAACTGATCGTTAGACACCAGCAGGGAATCCCATATCTCGATGAAGTTTTTGAGGATTTTGCGCAAATACAGGACGGGCAGTGCAGTGTGAGGGCCCTTGTGAGAGGCGGAATTTGTGACTGGATGGAAGAATTCGAGGAATATTTGTCTATTAACTAGAATCATGATCTCTACGTAATTTCTGAGCGTGGCGATCTCTGCGTCCGAACAAGTAGATGAATTTACAGAGCTCATCAGCTGTTGCAGGTATTGCAGTTGCAGGAGCATGTGGTCGAAAAGTGAAGTCGTGGCGGGCGTCGGCGTGGGAATGAGCAGCCTTTGAAGCCATTCGGACCTTAGCGGAGAGCTATGGGCAAGGGGCAGCGAGCAAACAATCTGCCAATTAATAAGATGGAATTGGCCGGTCTTGATGAGTTTGAAGAAAGTCTGGATGTGGTTAGACTCATTTTGATATCCGCCGCTCTCTAGCAGTAACTGGTTAGCGGCGGAGTCGTAGCCCAGCTCCTTTAGAGTATGTATCAGTAATTTAGTGAGCTGTTTCTTGTCAAAACAACCAACGGAAGAGGGCGAGGCTGTTTCCTCCGTGTCATTGTTCAACACGTATGCGATCTTATTAGTGTGTGACATTTTATTAGTTGAAGTAGTACGCCCCCTTGGAAGTGTTTTTCATATTTGACTTCCAAAAATGATAAAGGAAGACCTAGCAAGGCATTTATTGTTCTTCATTTTCCCTTAAAAACCAAAGGCCCGTTTCCGATGATATTGTTCATTAATGTGAGAAAATCATACATACATACATACGTTCTTATACGGTATTGTATAAGAATGTATGTATATACACTGAAAATATACATATATATATATATATATATAAAGGAGAGAAGATGGTAAGTACGGTGGGATACGTACACAAACCAAAAAAAAATGTAAAAAGATCATGCTACAAGCGCACACAAGGCGGCACCCACTCCGGAACCATCCTTGGCAATCTTCAAGTGCACCTTCCTCTCACCCTCGGCACCCAAGGGTGACAAGGCTAAGGCGTGTCTCAGCATAGATCTGAAACCGGGGTAGTATTCCACAACGGAACCATCACAACCGATCTCGACTTCACCATGATATCTCTTGTTCAAAGCATTTGTCTTGATCAATATCGCGGCAAGCGGCACGGCGGCTAAATACGCAGATCTCCTAGAAATCGCGCGCACCAATTTTTGAATTTGAACACGCTCTGTTGGAGTGGTGGGCAGTCTGAGACTCTGTAATAATGACAACTCTGTTTCACGTAGACCTGTCGAGTCGTCAATTTCAATATGCGACAGCACTTCGGATGACAACTGGAAAGGTGTAGTCAAGTGGCGAGGAAGTTGTTCCTTGGACCTGTACTGTTGCAAAAGCAAGCCTTGCGAGTGCAAGTCCACTAAAATGTTACGCAACACCTCACCCAAGAACATCCCTGAGACACGTTTTTCAAACAAGTGAAATCCCGGGTTCGTTGACAGTTTCTGGTCAATTACGACGTCATACTTAGTAGTAGGCAAGTGCTTGAGCTCATTATCGAAGGACCCCCATTCGACATTGATGATCATGTGTGTCTTACCCTCCTTTATCAACTTGTCACGCAATTCCTGTGGCAACTTCGTGATCTTGTTGATCTCCTCCATATAGCACCCATTGGTACCGGTACCGAAAATACATCCGATGACCGGCTCCGAGATTTCTCCGGACGTCATTGAGTCCGTGTTATCGGACGTGTAGCAATGCGATAGGTACGTTCCGACGGTATCGTTGGTTAATGCAACAACCTTGATCATAGGCATACCCTGAGCGCTTAATTGCTCCTGGTACAATTGCACAACATCCTTTCCGACGGTGTCCGCGATGCGGAAACCCTTGGTCCAACGGATCAATGTCCCGGAGTTTAGAGAGGTCTGGTCTACAGGGTATGAGAAAGTGAACCCCAGTTTCATGGGCTTGGCGTCTTTACCCTTGGCCAACTCGTCCGGGTGATACTTCTTCATAAAGGCCAGTGTACGACGTGCTAGAAACCCAAACAGGTCGTCAGATGTGACGTTCTCATCGTCTAGCAAATCATCGGGAATCTTGGACTTCATTTGCTCCATGGAGAAAGTATGATCTCCATGCAAGTTAACAGAGCATATACGGAAATTGGTACCACCCAGGTCGGCGGCTAGTAAAACACCGCGCTCCGTCCCGTTGGGTGACCCGGTGACGAACGCCGGAATCATAGGAAGACCTTTGTCCGAGGCCAATGTGTGGCCTTCCTTTGGTGGAGCTAGACCTTTTTCCATTTGTTCGATGAAGTAAGCAGTTAATTCGTCCAGCTTCTCGGGGGTAACCTCGAAATCGTCGCAGATATGGTCCACGGCCTGGATGACCGCTCTCTCAGTGGCTTTGTGTAAGTCGTCGAATGACATCTTGTGTATGATAGAGTTGTATTAGTGGTGGTGTTGTGGTTTACGGAAGCTGAGTTGGGCACTGATGAGGGGGTTGGGGGTTCTGTTGATAGCGGATATTTATATGGGCGCGTTTTCATTAGTGCCCACCGTTTGAGCGTGGTGTGACACCACGCCCAAGATGGGGGGGCCCCCTGAAAGGGGTTGACCGTCCGTCGGCACACCACTTATAATGCGGGGTGCAAGCGCCGCGTCTAAAATTTTTTTTTTTTTCCATTTTTGTCGTTATTGTTATTTCCCATTTTTTTTTTTTTGTTTTTTTCGGAGCGACAAACCTTTCGAAACACGTGTCCTGAAAATTATCCTGGGCTGCACGTGATACTATGTTACCCTGTCGGGCGGCGCCTCTTTTTCCCTTTTCTCTCACTAGTCTCTTTTTCCAATTTGCCACCGTGTAGCATTTTGTTGTGCTGTTACAACCACAACAAAACGAAAAACCCGTATGGACATACATATATATATATATATATATTTTGTTACGCGTGCATTTTCTTGTTGCAAGCAGCATGTCTAATTGGTAATTCTAAAGCTGCCAAGCTCTACATAAAGAAAAACATACATCTATCCCGTTATGAAGTTTTCTGCTGGTGCCGTCCTGTCATGGTCCTCCCTGCTGCTCGCCTCCTCTGTTTTCGCCCAACAAGAGGCTGTGGCCCCTGAAGACTCCGCTGTCGTTAAGTTGGCCACCGACTCTTTCAATGAGTACATTCAGTCGCACGACTTGGTGCTTGCGGAGTTTTTTGCTCCATGGTGTGGCCACTGTAAGAACATGGCTCCTGAATACGTTAAAGCCGCCGAGACTTTAGTTGAGAAAAACATTACCTTGGCCCAGATCGACTGTACTGAAAACCAGGATCTGTGTATGGAACACAACATTCCAGGGTTCCCAAGCTTGAAGATTTTCAAAAACAGCGATGTTAACAACTCGATCGATTACGAGGGACCTAGAACTGCCGAGGCCATTGTCCAATTCATGATCAAGCAAAGCCAACCGGCTGTCGCCGTTGTTGCTGATCTACCAGCTTACCTTGCTAACGAGACTTTTGTCACTCCAGTTATCGTCCAATCCGGTAAGATTGACGCCGACTTCAACGCCACCTTTTACTCCATGGCCAACAAACACTTCAACGACTACGATTTTGTCTCCGCTGAAAACGCAGACGATGATTTCAAGCTTTCTATTTACTTGCCCTCCGCCATGGACGAGCCTGTAGTATACAATGGTAAGAAAGCCGATATCGCTGACGCTGATGTTTTTGAAAAATGGTTGCAAGTGGAAGCCTTGCCCTACTTTGGTGAAATCGACGGTTCCGTTTTCGCCCAATACGTCGAAAGCGGTTTGCCTTTGGGTTACTTGTTCTACAATGACGAGGAAGAATTGGAAGAATACAAACCTCTCTTTACCGAGTTGGCCAAAAAGAACAGAGGTCTAATGAACTTTGTTAGCATCGATGCCAGAAAATTCGGCAGACACGCCGGCAACTTGAACATGAAGGAACAATTCCCTCTATTTGCCATCCACGACATGACTGAAGACTTGAAGTACGGTTTGCCTCAACTCTCTGAAGAGGCGTTTGACGAATTGAGCGACAAGATCGTGTTGGAGTCTAAGGCTATTGAATCTTTGGTTAAGGACTTCTTGAAAGGTGATGCCTCCCCAATCGTGAAGTCCCAAGAGATCTTCGAGAACCAAGATTCCTCTGTCTTCCAATTGGTCGGTAAGAACCATGACGAAATCGTCAACGACCCAAAGAAGGACGTTCTTGTTTTGTACTATGCCCCATGGTGTGGTCACTGTAAGAGATTGGCCCCAACTTACCAAGAACTAGCTGATACCTACGCCAACGCCACATCCGACGTTTTGATTGCTAAACTAGACCACACTGAAAACGATGTCAGAGGCGTCGTAATTGAAGGTTACCCAACAATCGTCTTATACCCAGGTGGTAAGAAGTCCGAATCTGTTGTGTACCAAGGTTCAAGATCCTTGGACTCTTTATTCGACTTCATCAAGGAAAACGGTCACTTCGACGTCGACGGTAAGGCCTTGTACGAAGAAGCCCAGGAAAAAGCTGCTGAGGAAGCCGATGCTGACGCTGAATTGGCTGACGAAGAAGATGCCATTCACGATGAATTGTAATTCTGATCACTTTGGTTTTTCATTAAATAGAGATATATAAGAAATTTTCTAGGAAGTTTTTTTAAAAAAATCATAAAAAGATAAACGTTAAAATTCAAACACAATAGTTGTTCGCTATATTCGTCACACTGCACGAACGCCTTAGGGAAAGAGAAAATTGACCACGTAGTAATAATAAGTGCATGGCATCGTCTTTTACTTAAATGTGGACACTTGCTTTACTGCTTAGGAAACTACTTATCTCATCCTCCTCCATTCCCTCTCCTTTTCCAATTACCGTAATAAAAGATGGCTGTATTTACTCCTCCATCAGGTAATAGCAATTCCACCGACCATACTCACACACAAGATGATCACGACAAAGATGATAATGATATCAAGAAATTCTACATAAGGCCAAGTTTAGGCTTAAAACTGTGGGGTCCGCTCGTACCCGCTCCTGATAACCTACCGGGACTATACACTCTAATCACTATCCAATCTGCAGTGGGTTTCTTTGCCCTTTGGAGACTGAGAAGGCTCTACAAACTACCGCCACCGCGCCGCATTGCCACTGGCACTCACTCGGATTTATCCTTTGGCGAACTACCCAGTGAAATGATTGTCAATGGCAAGACTAAAATCAAAAAGGATATTGCTGACTTTCCAACTTTGAACCGCTTCTCCACCACCCATGGTGACATTGTGCTCGCCCCTCCTCCCATCATACCTCGCCAATCTCGATTCGTCAGCGTCAGAAAGCTCTTATGGGGGTTGTTTGGCTCTTTGCTACTTTCTCAGTCACTGTTGGAGCTTACTCGCCTGAACTTTCTTAAATACGACCCCTGGTGCGACGAAATGAAATCCGTACGTGACAAGAAGTTTTTCAACAATATTGTCAAATATTATCACGAGGGCATAGACCCCACCAAAATAAAAGTCAAGGATGCTATGAACGGTACTCCTCTCTCGACAAATATCCCTGAGGTCAAACAAAGCGTCGCTCTCGCTAGAGCGCAAGTTGAGGCGCAGAATCCCATTATTAAATGGTTCGGACCCTTGGAATACAAGCCCATGTCTTTCAACGAGTACCTCAATCGCATGGAATTTCACTTGGACATGTTCGAGTTTTTTCAAAATAAAAGAAACATTAGAGAAAATTCCATTGAACTCATCAATTCCATATCCCACAATCCGCAGTCTTCTTCTACTGGCCTTGAAGGTCTTTCCGAGTCCAAAAAACTCCATCTACAAAATGTGGAAAAAAGACTGCATTTCTTAGCATCTTCGGGAGATTCCATTTCCGCACCAGTAAAGAAGAGATCCAGCACCACACTCTCCCGAGGTGTCATTTTGCCCCATGACACGAAAGGCCCGCAAGATATTGATCTCGATACAATAAGATCGCTTTATGATCCATGGATGACTTTGGCCTTAGAAACTTCGCTAAGCATCAAATTCATACCAACTACCATGCCCTCCCATACCAAGACACCCACTAGCACGGACCAGCCGTTACCAGGGCCTACCCCCAAGGCTCTCACTAATGAAAAGACACATTAGGTCTTTGCGGATTGCTTAGTTGTACCGTGCGTATATTAAATCCTTCTTCGTACACCGTGATTTTTCAGACGGCTACCAGAGAAAATATGGCTGGGATTTCATATTATATATGCAAATATATAATAACATATATATATATACACTCCATTAATAACTAATACCTACATTCATATCAACACTTTCATCCTCCCCTTCCCCCATAGCAATGAAGATAACGTGTACAGACTTGGTGTACGTCTTCATTTTACTCTTCCTAAACACGAGTTGTGTCCAAGCCGTTTTTTCAGATGATGCATTTATCACTGATTGGCAACTGGCTAACTTAGGTCCTTGGGAGAAAGTCATCCCTGATTCTCGAGACCGCAACAGGGTTCTCATCTTATCGAACCCTACCGAAACTTCCTGCTTAGTTTCTTCGTTTAACGTTTCTTCCGGACAGATTCTTTTCAGAAACGTTTTACCCTTTACCATTGATGAGATTCAACTGGATAGTAATGACCATAACGCAATGGTTTGTGTGAACTCTTCAAGCAACCATTGGCAGAAATTTGATTTACACGATTGGTTTTTACTAGAGGAAGGCGTAGATAATGCCCCTTCTACGACCATTTTACCTCAATCCTCATATTTAAACGATCAAGTATCTATTAAGAACAATGAACTACATATTCTCGATGAGCAGTCAAAACTGGCAGAATGGAAATTGGAGTTACCTCAAGGGTTCAATAAAGTGGAATATTTTCATCGTGAAGATCCCCTGGCGTTAGTGTTGAACGTTAATGATACCCAATATATGGGATTCTCTGCCAATGGCACAGAATTGATCCCCGTTTGGCAAAGAGATGAATGGTTGACTAACGTGGTAGACTATGCTGTATTGGACGTCTTCGATTCTAGGGATGTGGAGTTGAACAAAGATATGAAAGCGGAACTTGATTCAAATTCGCTTTGGAATGCTTACTGGCTTAGATTGACAACTAATTGGAATCGCCTTATCAACTTATTGAAAGAAAACCAATTCTCACCAGGACGTGTCTTCACTAAACTCCTAGCTCTAGACGCTAAGGATACCACGGTATCAGATTTGAAGTTCGGATTCGCCAAAATCTTAATTGTTTTGACGCATGATGGCTTTATCGGCGGCCTTGATATGGTCAATAAGGGCCAACTTATCTGGAAACTCGATTTAGAAATTGATCAGGGCGTCAAAATGTTCTGGACGGATAAAAACCATGACGAACTTGTTGTTTTTTCGCATGATGGGCATTATTTGACAATTGAAGTTACTAAAGATCAACCGATTATCAAATCAAGATCCCCCCTATCTGAAAGGAAAACTGTTGATTCCGTTATTAGGCTGAATGAACATGATCACCAGTATCTGATTAAGTTTGAGGATAAGGATCATTTACTGTTCAAATTGAATCCCGGCAAGAATACGGATGTACCAATAGTTGCCAACAACCATTCTAGTTCCCACATATTCGTCACAGAGCATGACACGAATGGCATTTATGGCTACATAATCGAAAACGATACGGTAAAACAAACTTGGAAAAAAGCCGTAAATTCGAAAGAGAAAATGGTGGCATATAGCAAGAGGGAAACAACAAACCTAAACACTCTTGGTATTACACTAGGTGACAAATCGGTTCTTTATAAATATTTGTACCCCAACCTAGCGGCTTATCTGATCGCTAATGAAGAACATCATACAATCACTTTTAACTTAATTGATACCATTACAGGAGAAATCCTCATTACCCAAGAGCACAAGGATTCTCCGGATTTTAGGTTTCCAATGGATATTGTTTTCGGTGAATATTGGGTCGTTTATTCCTATTTCAGTTCTGAACCTGTTCCAGAACAAAAGTTAGTAGTGGTGGAATTATATGAGTCACTAACCCCAGATGAGCGTTTGTCTAACTCAAGCGACAATTTTTCTTATGATCCATTGACTGGACACATTAACAAACCTCAATTTCAAACTAAACAATTCATTTTTCCCGAGATTATCAAAACAATGTCCATTTCCAAGACAACGGATGATATTACCACAAAGGCAATCGTTATGGAATTAGAAAATGGACAAATCACCTACATACCAAAGCTTTTATTGAATGCAAGAGGTAAACCAGCAGAAGAAATGGCCAAGGATAAGAAAAAAGAGTTTATGGCTACCCCATACACGCCAGTTATCCCAATTAATGATAATTTCATTATCACTCATTTCAGAAATCTATTGCCAGGATCCGATTCGCAGTTGATCTCCATCCCAACCAATCTGGAATCCACAAGCATTATATGTGATCTAGGCCTTGATGTATTTTGTACAAGGATCACACCTTCGGGCCAATTTGATTTAATGAGTCCTACTTTCGAAAAGGGTAAATTGCTTATTACTATATTCGTCTTGTTGGTGATCACGTATTTTATCCGTCCTTCTGTTTCAAACAAGAAGTTGAAATCCCAATGGCTAATTAAATAGATATTTACATACACATTATATATATCAGATACACATTTCAAGGCTCCTTATTTTGGCTTTCTTTTTTTTTTTTTTTTTTCCCTGGAAGACGTCATACTCGTGGTTATATAATCTCCTACTTCTTTGGAAAATGGACACTTAATCAATGACGGTTGATAGCAGTACGTGCACTAGCAGACTAATATGAAGAAGACGTTCGAGCAGTTTCGAAAAAGCAATTTACTATTTCAGGTTCTCAAAGGACCCCAGCATCTAGAATGTCAGAAGTTATTTGTCCTTGATTCTTCATTCAATCCACCACATCTGGCCCATTTTCAACTACTATCGCAGACTATTAAAAACTTCAAATTGAAGGACACCCGTTCGCATGTTTTATTACTGTTAGCGGTGAATAATGCAGATAAGTTGCCTAAGCCGGCATCTTTTCCAACTCGTCTGGAAATGATGTGCTTATTCGCTGACTACCTTCAGGAGAAGCTCCCCCAATCTGTAGTATCTGTCGGGTTGACTGTTTTCTCGAAATTCATCGACAAGGACAAAATATTACATGAGCAATTTGTTAAAGGATGCAGTGCAGATATAGGCTACTTAGTTGGTTTTGATACAATTGCTAGGATCTTTGATGAAAAATATTATCATCCTTTAAAAATCAGTGATGTAATGGAGAGCTTCATGTCGGGATCTCAATTATATTGCTTGGCGAGAGGCGATTGCCATCTCAGTGCTGAATCGCAACTAAGATATGCTAGTGACATCCTTGAGGGAAAATTCGAACCGGTAATACCCAGAGAATGGGGCGCTAGGATTCATGTTATGCAAAATGATTATCCAGCATTAAGAAATGTTTCATCATCCGAGATTAGGAACAAACTGAAGAATGGGCAAGTGGAGAGTTTGAAAGACGAGTTGCCATTGTGCATATACGATTATTTGATCAATAATAAGACAATATTTGATTGAAAGAGAAAGATAGAAATTCAAATGCCTTTCATGGAGATATATGTATATAGATAAAGATAATATTAGGAACAAAAAAAACTTTCTGTTATACTAGACTAGTAATCTTAAAACAATAACATAGCAACAAGGCATGTACCAAAAAGAAGGGGGTCCAATTGCATGCTTGGATTTGCTGAGTTCGCGTATTTTGAAATCACTCTTTTCTTGGAGTCTTCACCTTCTTGCGTTAAATCTTTGTACCCTTTTTCTATGATTGTACCATCCTGTTTAACATTCAGCGTATTTTCCTTCTTACCAGAAATACAAGTGAATTTCCCACCCCTGATGATTGATCTTCCATTTGATGGGTTTGTCCATTTATTGCAATCCAACACGTTTGATGAACTCTTAATAAAAGCGCTACCTTTCACCAGTTTCAAGCTATCGAACATGATATCTTTGAACGAACCTTCAAAGAAAATAGCACCTCCAATCTGCTTCAAGTTTGGCAGGAAAGTAATATCCTCGAGGGATTCGTTATCGGCGATCATCAAGCCACCTTGAATGTCTGTTACGTTCTCCAAATTAACTTTTATTAAATTTACATTGTTGATAATTCCTAATGTTCCACCAATCTTCTGCAAATTGTTCAGGTTCAATTCGTAAAAGTAATTTTCGATGAACTCTAAAGAGCTTTTCACTTTTGTTAATTGTGGAAGGTAGACCAATGATGTGTCCCTAATCGTTATGTTTTCCACTTCTCTCAAGTGTGGCATTTCAAGTTCTAGCTCCTTAGCGTTCGCATGTACACTGAATTGTCCCCTAATGGTTTTAACGTTCGAATGAATAGTTTCTAAAAATCTGTTATTATTGATATTGAAAGTATCAATTTCCTGAACCTTGTTGAAATTCTCGATGTTTGCTAATGAAGTATCCGATATGACAATATCCTTTATAATCTCAATATTCTGAGAATCCATGGAGACGTAGTTCAAGATGGGAACAACTTTCCACTCCAGTGACTGACAAAATTTCAAAGTTGGAATTTCAACAGAAACCAAAGAGGTTAGTCCCTGTAATTGGAAGAGCCCTTCGATTTTATTCAAGTTCCCGGCTTGGATTCTGATCAGTTCAGGTGAATCCTGAATAATCAGGTCACCACCAATGGCCCTCAAGCTGTTCAAATCCAAAATGTTAGAATCATAGTTTGTGACTTTTAATGACCCCAAGATGAATTCACATTGGTTTTGTAAATGAAAAAGATCATGAGACGATTCAATGACGTGCAAATCTTTTTTACACAACTCTGATATCGGTGAGTTTGTGTTCAGACTCTTGACATCTATTTCAAAAAACGGTTCATTTGCTCTTCTTTGAAGTTCGAGATTACCGTTATGAAAAGGCTTCACATTATGTGGTCGCCTTGGCGGATCAATAGCGGCACCCAATGCATGTGTCACAAATAATGATGCAAATATAATCGCGAATAAACAACTTTTCCTAGTAATACGGTTCATAAGTCGATCAAGTAATGAAAAAATGGCTTTTGGTTTTCCTTGTTGTATTTCAGATGAGATATCTTACCAACAGAACAAGTTTCTCTATTGTATGTCACAAAAGGATATAGCTTCTCCAAAATCTTTCTTTTTTATATTTTTTTTTTTTTTTTTTTTTGAATTAGTGACGCATCTTCTGTACAGTAAAGAGAGAAAAAAAGGGTATAATAAAACAGTTAAGCTATACTATAGTAGCGCATACACACAACGTATATACATCTAGTATTAAATATTAGTAATTATTAAATAACGAAAAAATAAATTATGGTTGAAATAGAATCAAACGTAAAGAACAAAGAAAAAGCTTAATGGAACGAAAGTTAAAAAGCTCCCCAATTTTGAACAACGGTTATGGAATTAGAAAGAAAGAAAAAAATAAAGGAAATAAAAATGTTCCTAGAATAAGAAGGCAACACCGGCAGCGATTGCTGCTCCAAAGGCACCCGCCGCCATGGTATTAACTACGGCTTCGCCAATCGAAACTGTCGTAGTCACCGAAGCGGTAGGAAGAGTAGTATTTGGCTGCGTAGCATTTGGCTGCGTAGCATTTGG